>Ga0209395_1005886_pt1 | contig 13567 bp, 8 predicted proteins | sample GOMGulsemesocosm_3_FD_184635 | JGI IMG/M metagenome (GOLD analysis project Ga0209395, IMG submission 184635) | Methane-oxidizing microbial communities from mesocosms in the Gulf of Mexico - GOM9D Gulf of Mexico (SPAdes) (version 2) | ecosystem: Environmental > Aquatic > Marine > Cold seeps... | reverse complement strand
GATTAATAAATATAACAAACTTACGATATTAAAATATTTCATCAGTGACTCGACTAGTTGTTAGCGCTGCTATTTGTGGTATCACAGGCAGACTTTAAACCAATTTTTTTGAATAACCAAGCGGCAGGGCAATAACCGCTTACCGAAAATTGCAACATGTTGGCACCAACAAACAAGGTAAACCAATAAAATCGTGGGTCAACCCATAGTGTTAAGGCGACCGATAAAAAGATCATCATGCTAATAAAGATAAAGAGTGCGCGTTGTTGAGTCATGGTATTACTCCTAGTAATAATAAGTGAGCCGTAGGTAGGCGTTGTTGTTAAGCTGAAATTGACCAAAGAAGCGAGCTGCATCGCCGTTAAATATATTGGTGCCAAGCACGAATTGCAGTTGATCATTGGCACGATAGCGCAGCGATGCTCGGGCATAGCTGTCATGCTGATTCGGTGAGATAAACCCAAACAAAGTGGCGTGCCATTTATCGTTGGCACTGCGATGTGTTAATCCTAGTGTCAACACCTGACGGCTGGCATCAGTGCTTTGTTTTTGATGGTCGATATCGTGTTCAAGGTAAAACTGGCCAGACATCGTCAGTCGGGCCTGCAGTTCTTGTTGATAGCCGATAAGTAACCTGACTTGATCGCTCGGCGCATTTGAATCGTTTGACTTGTAATTATGATAACCAAGCTCAGCATTAATCAAACCCGTCGCCAATGGCTTAATGATGCTAGCGCCAAACGTGGAAAGCTCAGGATGATAAAAAGTACTGTTTTGCTGGTTAATATCTTGACGGCTGACAGGCGTGCCGCGATAGCCATGATTAACATAAATACCGATATCAGCTTGGTGATAAGTAAAATAGAGCCGCGCTGCTATAGCTCCATGAGACTGCTGTTCACTGGTCAGTGGTGAGCTTGGCACTATAATTTGTTGACTTAGCGGGTCATAAAAACTAAAACGCTGGCCATCAATATAGCGGTCGCTGACAAAACGGGGTTGCCAAATTAAATCAAGATTAAGCCGCTGGCCAAAATAACTAAGATTAAGTGCATCGATTGGTGCTTTGAGGTATTGATCGTCGCGACCATTAAAAAAAGAACGCCAATCTTTACGAAATAAATCGTTGATAAACACCAGATCACCCGTGCCCCATGTTAGTACTTGCCGGCCTAGCTTAAAACTGAGATTATTTAATAAAGGCGCAGTAACCAGCGCTGGTACAACATCGCCAAAGTTACCACTGAGCAATACTTGGCGCGGTTGCAGCTTAAGCTCGGACATGGCTTGATCATAGAGCGCGTCGAGTTTGAATTTAAACTCGAATGTGTCACTTTGGTAAGCGGTTTCAAGGCGCAGGCGCAGCTCACTGAGGCTGTTGGTTAGCGGTAATATGTCGTTATCGGTTAACCAACTACCGTAAGCGAGTTGACCGAAACCGCTTAAGGGGTGCCACGACGATTCGATTGGCGTTGGCAACTCATCCTGCCAATTGTCCCAGTCATCGAGAGCATCGTCTGTGGCAAAAGCGCTGGCGCTAACCAGTGCCAAAGCTGCCAACAGTAGCGGGGCAATATTCATTAGTTAAACCACTTTCTTGGCGGGTTACGCAAACTGCGTTCACTAAAAACAGCTTGTGGCATGTGATTGTCATAACGAATTCGTCTAAATTGGATTACCGTTGAACCGCCATTAATAAGGTCGCTTGCTTTTGATTTAACCACGCTAACCTTGCCTTGAACTTCGGTTAACTTAAGCACCTCAACTTTTCGATATTGTTGATTATGGCTGTTGGTATAAACAATGCTCATCGGTAGCATGGTGGTTTTATCTATAGTGACCAGATAACTGGCGAATTCGACCGAATCAGGATCTTTAGGCACCGCCTTAATTTGATAAGCGCTGGTTGTTTCACTGACTAGGCTAAAATTGTCGTCGTTGATGTTACGCCCTGAAATATCTTCGTAAAAGAAATGCGAACCAACAAAACTGGTGCGTTTGTCTCCTGCTGAAATACGTTTTACCAGATCGAGAGCCGGTAAATACAACCAACGATCATCAGCACTGTTGATATGCTTGGCGACTCGCAGCATGGTGCCTTTAACATCCGACGGTTTACTAAATTTAAGCATGATGTCTTGATCGCCACCATCGAGTTGGTCTTTTCTTGCCAGTGAAAATTGACGAATTTGTTGATTACCCTGCGAGTCGCTAATTAACATTCTCGCTTGCGCTGTTGCATCGTCCCCGAGATAAAACGCCGCTAAGTTCGCTTGTGACACAATAGCCATTACAGTGTTTTTGTTGTTCGCATTAGCTGAGGCATTAGTTGCAAGTAATGTAGTAAGTAGCGCTAATTTAATGATATTTTTCATCAGGTATTCCTAATTATTTGCTGACTGAGCGTCGGTGCTGATGTTGACGATTGACCGCGGCGAGTTCGCCAGCGTAATAATGGCAGGCACGAGCATTAAGGTAATGATTGCCGAAATCACCATAATGCTGGCAAGGAACAATCCAACGGTGATGTAGGGCACTAAAGGTGCGAACAACAAGGGGGTGAAACCACACGCGATCACAATGGCATTACGGCTAATGGCCTGCGCGGGTTCTTTGAACATAAGGTTGATTGCCGCAATACTGTTGTGACCCTCGGTCAGCAGTTGTCGATAACGCTCAATAAAATGAATTGCAAAGTCGACCGATAAACCAAGGGTTAACGATGAAAGTACGGCAATAGGCATGTCATAATCTTTGCCAATCCAACCAATTAATCCATAAATTAAGCTAATGGTGATCGTGAGCGGTAACATGGCCAGCAAACCATAACGAACTGATTTAAACAGCGCCATCATCATTAACAGCACCACCACAAATGCACTGGCCAATGAATTTAACATGCCGGCGACCATTTCTTGTTGCCACACCACATTGATATAGGCTTTACCTGCCCACTTTAGATCAATGTTGGCCGGCAGAGGGTGGGCGGTTACGTACTGTTTAACCAGCGCCATTACCTGCTGCATGCTTTGATTGTCGCCACTTTTTAATTGTAACCACAACAAGCTTGCCTGTTGATCTGGTGTGACAAAGTGCCATAAATCATTAGGACGGTGTGACGATTGATATTGCATTAATACTTGGGCAACGCCATTGCTGGTGGCTGGCAGGACAAAATCTTGGGCTTGGCCACTGACCAATTCACGATTAACGGTTTTAACCAGATCGGGTAATGAATTAACGTTGCCGACAATTGGCGAGCTTAACAAGGCTTGTTCAAGTTGCTCGATATAGTGCAACATATGCGGCTGATAAAAACTCGCGCCAGCGCTTATTATCGCCGCTGTGTCTGTTAGCTGTTGCTTGATTAAACGCGTTTGCTGCGGGCTTAATTGACCGTCAAATTCAAATAAGTAATCATCGAGCTGTAAAGTCCACTGGTTGAGTGCGGTGGTTAAATTGTCGCTGGTGGTCGCTGGCGGCAATGGTAAGGCTACATTTGAGTCTAAGTCTAAGTCTAATGCACGAGCATTTGCGGTAAATTGGTTTATTTGCTGAGAAAATAGCGCCTGTTGTGCGACTTGATCGTTACGAGACAACACTAGATAAGCGTTATAGGTGCCAGCGAAATGCTGATTCAATACTTTATCGGCAATTCTAATTTGATGATCTTGTTTAAACCAACGCACCGGATTGTCGTTAATGGTGATTTGGTTAATGCCAAAATAACTGATAACACCAATAAGCAACGTAATGCCAACAATGAGTCGGGGGTAACCAATACTGAATTGTCTGATTGTGTCTAACCGGCGCTCAAGTGGTGAAGTACGTTCGATCTTGAGTGATTTAAGCTTAGCCAATGCGCTAGGGCTTAGCCGTGACAGATAAGCGGGCAATAACACCATGGTTAAAACAAACGCCAGTAAGATCCCAAAACCGATGAACCCACCAAAAATTTTGACCGGCGGAATGGGCGTTAACATTAATGAGAAAAAACCCACTGCAGAAGTGATCGAGGTAAATAACATTGGCCTAAATAAATGACGAACAACTTGAGTTATAACTTGGGCCGCTGTTTGATTGCTAGTTCGGTAGCGATCTGAAAACTCAGACATAATATGAATGGAATCAACCACAGCGATCGGCATTAGAAAAATGGCGATCATCGACGATAATATATGCACCTTAAAACCAAGTGCGATCAGCAAGCCCATTGTGATAATGACTGTCGCTAAGGCAACTAACATTGGCGCGACTATTAAGGTGACATTGCGAAAGAGTAACCACATCATGAAAAATATCATCACCCCCGCTAGCGGGGCGCTGATTGCCATTTGCACAAACATTTCACTGCCAAATTGGTCTTCTGCCACTGGCAAACCACTGATATAAAATTGATGCTCGCCGCTTAGCGGTGCCACATAGGCCCGAATTTGCTCTGCGAGCTGATAACTCATCGATTTGGACGTTAGCGGAATGATAATGGCGATGGCTTGGTGATCGCTTGAAATCATCGTGTTGTTAAGTAAAGGCAGGCGGGATATGGCATCGGCTAGTTTGTCAGCGCCGGCCTGAGTAGCTGGTGGCTGCTTCATTAACCACTCAAATCGAATTACACCTTGATCTTGATTATAGATATTATCAACCACACTTGGCGCAATGACGTCTTGTTTTATCACGCCATCGAGCGACAACAAATACTGGGTAACTTGATCAACGAGTGCCAGTGATTGCGGGTTATAAATACCTTGATTGTTGACTATGCCCAAGACCATTGAGTCGTGTAAGGCAAACTGACGTTTAACTAGATTATGGTAACTGCGGTCAACATTGGTTGGCGCGAGCATGTTTTCAGGATCGGTATCAATATCGAGTGCCGGGATCTGCAGCATAAAAAACAGCACCACTACGGATATCAGGGTATAGACAATTTTAGGAAAACGGATCACATAATCAACCAACGTACTTTTCATCACCATGCCTTTTAAATACAAATATTATGAATTGCTAATATAATACGATGAAATCACGCTACATACAATAGTGCTAATGTAGGGATTGCTAATATACTGAGTTGATGACTTTTATGCTGATGTTTTGATAGAATTAAACCGACCGTTAATGTATTGGAGAATATTTTGGAATTTTTGTTCGAGTATGGATTATTTTTAGCGCAAGCCGTGACCATTGTAGTGGCGATTGTCACAGTGTTAGTAACTGTGGTTGGCTTGTCGACCAAAGGAAAAGCAGAGACAGGTAGTTTAGTGATAACGAATCTCACTGAAGCATTAAACGAGGTAGTGCTTGCTGTTAAGCAACAGATTTTAACCAAAGATCAATTTAAAGCTTTAGCTAAAGCCGATAAAAAACAAAAGAAAGCCGACAAAAAGATCCCGCCAGCCGTCAAAGACAAATTATTCGTGATTGACTTTAAAGGCTCGATGGATGCGCACGAAGTTGAGGCCTTGCGTAAAGAAGTGAGCGCAGTGGTTCAAGTAGCCACCAAGAGCGATAAAGTATTAATTCGCTTAGAAAGCCCCGGTGGTGTGGTACATGGTTATGGTTTAGCTGCTAGTCAGCTTAAGCGCATTACCGATCGCGACATTCCGCTGGTGGTATCGGTCGATAAAGTCGCGGCCAGTGGCGGTTATATGATGGCTTGTATTGCCAACGAAATTGTTGCCGCACCTTTTGCTATTATTGGCTCCATTGGTGTGATCGCTCAAATACCAAATTTTAGTAAAATATTAAAAAAGAACGATATTGAATTTGAGCAGGTAACTGCAGGAGAGTTTAAACGGACCTTGACTTTATTTGGTGAAAATACAGATCAAGACCGTGAAAAGTTTCAGCAAGAAATCGACGAGACTCACGAGCTGTTTAAACAACATGTCAGCGTTAACCGACCAAGCCTTGATATAAACAAAGTAGCGACCGGCGAGCACTGGTTTGGTAATCAGGCGATTGACCTTGGCTTAATTGATAAAATCACCACCAGCGACGACTATTTATTGCAACAACACCAAGAGCGCGATATTTTCCATCTTAAATTTATGGTGCCAAAAACCTTAAGCCAAAAGCTAGGTAAAGCGGCCAGTGTTTCAGTTGACAGCACACTGACCACATTATGGAATCGTTTACATAGCAGCCGCTGGTTTTAAGTCTTTGTAACTTCTATTTCGATTCGCTGTTGCTATAGGCCATCACTCAGGTGATGGCCTTTTTGTTGGCAGAAGTAAAATAGGCACTTCAGATTAAACTAACGATTAGGTTAGGGTTTTTTAGCGATAGGTCGCAATTGCTAATACTGATTCAGAGTGGAGCAAAATCTTTAGCTGCTATGAACAAAAATGGCTCCACCAGGGAGCCATTTAATTACAACATAAAATCAACTAAGGATTAATTGTGTGTAGAGCAATCTCCTAATAGGCCAAACGGACTAGTAGTACCACCTGCTGGAGGGCTTCCTTCAGAAGAAACATCCGAGGCGAGTACGGGCAAGGTGAACACGGCCTCAGCTGAGCTTTCGGTGCCACTGACCTGAGCGGTAACGACAAGCCTGATATCGGCCCAGTGCGCATAACTTTGTGGATAGTTAATGTCAATAGTTGCTTGACCGCCATCGTCTGTAGTGATTTGACCCAGCGCTGCGACTAGGTTACCAGGAGTCAGGTGACCATCGCCGTTAGTGTCTTCACCACTGTCTAATATGCCGTCAATATTTAGATCTTCATTGATACATCCAAATCGAGAGACATCATCAGTCACTCCTTTGGCTTCCCACCTCTCAAACGTACCATCGGCATCATAAATCCGATGCCAAGCACCTTTATAATAACTTTTTGGCACTGCTGACACGGTTAAATCTTTATTTTTAATCGGGTTTGAATCGACGTCAGTGACAAATATGGTGTATTGCTTGGTATAAGTATTGATATCTTTTTCTTCTAGCTGATTACCAGTGCCCAAGCTAATAAATAAACCACGGTCAGCGACTGTTAGTGTAACTGTTGCAGTGATTGATGGCGTTTCTTTCACTGTAACTTTAATAGACACGCCATCTTGACTAGACACTGAGTTTGAGGTGTACACCACCGACGCACTGCCGTTACTGTCGGTAGTGGCCGTGCCAGCGCTAATTGCGCCGCCACTAGTATCGGTTAGGTCAAATTGTATTTGCTTGTTTTTAACCAGATTACTAGTTGGATCGCGCACGATCACAGATATAGTCGAGGTTTGACCGCTTGGACCAATACTATGTGGCGAGGCTTGGGCAACAATTGTAGCGGCGGTTTCCGCAACAAATTCAAATTCAAGCTGATTGGTTAATTCAATGGCGTTATCGGTGCCGGTAAATGTTAATAATGCGATGCCAGAATTATTCGAGGTGATGGTGGTGCTCACTTCGCCATTAACTGTGGTTGCTGACGTTGGGCTAAACGTGCCGCGTGTTGATGAGAAAGCAACGGAGGTGCCATTGGCCACAGCGATGCCATTACGAGACCAATACAGGGTAATCGCGGCGGTGTTTGACAATAACACTTCAGGAATAGTAACGCCTGCAGATGGATCAACGGAACCATCATTAGTGCTGTTATCATTGTCAAATTCGGTGAATAAAAACGAATCGGCTTGCACTGTTACAGCGTGAGTAGATGTTGCGCCAAGTGCCGTAGCGATAATGCTATTGCTACCACCTAAGGTGCCGCTAATTTCAACGGCCACTTGACCATCACTATCGGTCGTCACCGACGTTGGCAACTCTATGGTGGCTACGGTGCCGCTGTTGATTGCTTGATTGGTTAAGGTTAAAACAACCTCTGCCCCAGCAATGCCTTGACTGTTAGAGTCAAGCACTTTGATCACATACGAGGTTGCTTCATTGAGTGCCAGCGAAGAAGAACCAGTTAAAGAGACTGTGGTACCAACGACTTGTACCGAGACACTATCGCTTATACTGCTGCCGGTTGCGGTAACTGTGATCGTACGATTCGCTTGCTCATTTTCTGTCGTTAAGGTCGCAGTTGCTTTGCCATCGGCACCTGTGGTTGCCGTATTGACTTGAATTGCACCAGAGTCGCTTGTAAAACTGACTTCGACACCTTCTAGCAGGTTATTACCGGCGTCTTTCGCGACGACAGTTAGAGTAACATCTTGAGTGCCATCGGATGATATTTGCTGTGTGTCGGCATATAAACTGATGTCGTCAGCGATAATTGTTATTACGCCATCGTCGCCAGTTGAACTAGAGTCGGTAGTATCGTCGCCAGTTGAACTAGAGTCACTTCCATCTAGGCTTCCGCCACCACCACAACCAACTAAAATGGTGAGTAATAAAAAACAACTGAGTCGCTGAACTGTGCCCATATAACATTCCCTAAACTAAAAAGTTAACTATAGTAATTTCCAGTCATTATATTAGCTGATAAATATTGAAAAAAAAGCACTAATTGATGAATATATGCTAGTTATTAATAAGGTGGTTTGTCTTGACCAACAAAATAAGTGATTACTTCGCTAAAATATTAGAATTGGCGATAAATAAAACATTTGTTGCCCTGATAAGCAAAAAAGTAGAGTAAAGAGGCGTTATTTTAGGTTAATGCTTGAAATCCTCTCCTAAAGCAATTATATAATGGCAAATATAGAATCATTTTTTCCATCTCCTTATTGGACGCATTTAATTTATGGGTAAATCATTAGTAATAGTGGAATCGCCAGCGAAAGCGAAAACTATTAACAAATACTTAGGCAAAGACTTTATTGTAAAGTCATCGGTTGGTCATATCCGTGATTTGCCGACATCAGGTTCGGTAAAGAAAAACAAATTTACCAAGACACCAGCCGAAGTACGGAAAATGCCTGCCGAAGAAAAGGAAGTTTATAAAGCGGCTCGCGACAAGCAACAGCTAATTAACCGGATGGGCATTGATCCACTCGGCGGCTGGGATGCGCACTACGAAGTGCTGCCGGGTAAAGAGAAAGTGGTTAACGAGCTAAAAGCGCTGGCTGAAACCGCTGATTTTGTTTATCTCGCATCGGATTTGGATAGAGAAGGTGAGGCTATTGCTTGGCACCTTAAAGAAATTATTGGTGGTGATGAGTCGCGTTTTAAACGCGTTGTGTTTAATGAAATCACCAAAAATGCGATAAGCGAAGCCTTTGAAACGCCAACCCACCTAAATATGGACGGTGTTAATGCCCAGCAAGCCAGACGCTTTTTAGATCGCGTGGTTGGTTACATGGTTTCACCATTGTTGTGGAAAAAAGTAGCGCGTGGTTTGTCTGCTGGTCGAGTGCAGTCGGTGGCCGTACGCTTGGTTGTTGAGCGTGAGCGAGAAATTAAAGCGTTTAATCCTGAAGAGTTTTGGGATTTACACGCCGATTTAACCAATCAAGCACAAACACAGTTGATGCTTAAAGTCACAAAGTTTGCCGATAAAGCGTTTAAACCTGTTAGTGCTGAGCAAAGCGATGTAGCAGTAGCTGCGTTAAAGGACGCTGACTTCACGGTTAAATCACGCGAAGACAAGCCGACTAAATCTAAACCTAGCGCGCCATATATCACATCAACGCTTCAGCAAGCGGCAAGTACCCGCCTTGGCTTTGGTGTTAAGAAAACCATGATGATGGCTCAGCGGCTCTATGAAGCGGGTTACATCACCTATATGCGTACCGACTCTACCAACTTGAGTCAAGAAGCCGTTGAGAACGTGCGCGAACACATTTTGAGTGAATACGGCAAAGCCTATGTACCTGAAGAACCGATTCGTTACGGTAGCAAGGAAGGTGCACAGGAAGCTCACGAAGCTATTCGTCCTAGTGATGTGTCGCGCAGCGCAACGTCATTAACTAAAATGGAGCGTGATGCTGAGCGTTTATACGAGCTTATCTGGCGTCAGTTTGTTGCTTGTCAGATGACAACAGCGCTTTATGATGTCACTAGCTTAAAAGTGACTGCTGGTGACTATGAACTAAAAACGACCGGGCGTACGCTTAAATTTGATGGTTGGACTCGTGTTCAAACCTCGGTTAAGCGTAAAAATGAAGACGATGTTACTTTACCCGCTGTTGCTGTTGGTGAGTCATTAGACTTACAAGAGCTTCGCCCTAAGCAGCACTTTACCAAGCCTACGGCGCGTTTTAATGAAGCGTCATTAGTTAAAGAGCTTGAAAAGCGTGGTATTGGTCGTCCGTCAACCTATGCATCGATTATTTCAACCATTCAAGATCGCGGTTATGCGCGGGTTGAAAATAAACGCTTTTTCGCTGAGAAAATGGGCGAAATTATCACCGATCGTTTAGTGGAAAATTTCCAAGAGTTGTTGTCTTATGACTTTACCGCGCAAATGGAACAAGAACTTGACCAAATTGCCCAAGGTGGCATGGACTGGAAAGATTCGCTTGATAAATTCTACGCCGGTTTTACCGATCAGCTCGATGTCGCTAATTTAACGCCTGAAGAAGGCGGAATGCGTCCGAACCAAATGGTGATGACGGATATTGAATGTCCGACTTGTGCCAGAAAAATGGGAATACGTACTGGTACTACTGGCGTATTCTTAGGGTGTTCTGGTTATGATTTACCGCCGAAAGAGCGTTGTAAAACCACCATCAACTTAACCAGTGGTGACGACGCTGTCGCTGCCGATGACGAAGCTGAAACGCAAGCGTTGATGGACCGACGTCGTTGTAGTCAGTGTGATACTGCGATGGACCCATATTTGGTTGATGAAGAACGTAAGCTTCACGTGTGTGGTAATAACCCAGCGTGTGAAGGTAACGAAATAGAACAAGGCCAATTTAAGATTAAAGGCTATGACGGTCCACTGATTGAATGTGATCGCTGTACGCATGACATGGAGCTTAAGAACGGCCGCTTCGGTAAGTACTTTGCTTGTACGAATGTTGATGAGTGTAAAAATACCCGAAAACTGCTTAGAAGTGGCGAAGTTGCTCCGCCTAAAGAAGATCCGGTTCACTTACCTGAATTGGAATGTGCTAATCACGACGCGTATTTCGTATTACGTGATGGTGCCTCAGGCATATTCTTAGCGGCGCATACTTTTCCTAAAGCGCGTGAAACACGCGCGCCGCAGGTGGCTGAGTTACATCGCTTTAGAGACAGAATTTCGTCAAAGTTTTATTACCTAGCGGATGCGCCACAAAAAGATCCTGAAGGGAACTTGGCGATTGTTCGTTATAGCCGTAAAAATAAAGAACAATATGTCATGACTGAAATCGAGAAGAAGGCTACAGGCTGGACTGCTCATTTTGAAAATGGCAAATGGGTTGAAAACCAAAAAGCTAAGCGAGCACCTAAAAAAGTTGCTGCTAAAAAATAGTATAAACTCTTAATTGTTAAAAAGCGCCTTAGGGCGCTTTTTTTGTTACTGATAGGTATCAATAACTTTTGATAGCCCATATCTCCTTATACAGTGTTTTTTAAGTAACAACTCTTAACTTAAACACTGACATTTAACCTTTTATTAACAAGTTTAACATATGTTATGTGGGCTTGATCATGTTTTTTGGCTCGACTGCCTGAAATGTGGTCTATTCTCGCTTGTTTTGCCGTTCAAACCAGTTGCAATTGTAATTAATGGTTAATACAATTGTTGGCATGTTTTTTTACCTGACTTAATTTGTTAAAAGGTTAAGCGGACGAGTTGTGTGGCTTGGGATCAAAAACATTTAGATTATCAATTCGAACAATGATGACACTATGGTGTAACAAATTGTTTAAGAAAGAAAAATTATAATTATAAGAACAATCAATACAAAGACAATAAAGAGGTTTTATAGATGCAAGATTTAGTTAATTATATTAACGGTTTTATTTGGAGCCCAGCATTAATTTATTTATGCCTAGGCACTGGATTGTTTTATTCGATCGTAACGCGTTTTGTGCAAGTTCGACTACTTAAAGAGATGTGGAACTTACTCTTTACTGGTAAAGAATCTGAAAACGGTATTTCATCATTTCAAGCGTTAGCTGTTTCGTTATCAGGGCGTGTTGGTACTGGTAATATAGCTGGTGTTGCTGCTGCGATTGGTTTTGGTGGCCCTGGCGCTGTTTTTTGGATGTGGATTGTAGCCTTTTTAGGCGCTGCCACAGCATATACAGAATCAACGTTAGCGCAAATCTATAAAGAAGAAGATGAAGGCCAGTACCGTGGTGGTCCGGCTTACTACTTCGAAAAATGCATGGGTCAGAAATGGTTTGCATGGATTTTTGCTATAGCAACTATCTTCGCTTGTGGTGTTTTCTTACCGGGTATTCAGTCGAATGCTATCGGTAATGCGATTGCAACGACCTTTGGTAGTGGCAATATGATTGATACCGCTATTGGTGCAATCAGTGTTACCAAGATTGCGACTGGTACAGTAATTGTGACTATGCTTGGTTTCATCATCTTTGGTGGTGTTAAGCGCATTGCACACTTTACTCAAATTGTTGTGCCTTTCATGGCATTGGCTTACATCATTATTGCTTGTGTCGTGATTATCCTAAACATCAACATGCTGCCTGAAGTCTTTGCGCTGATCATCGGCGATGCATTTACGCCGATGGCTGGTTTTGGTGCTGCTATTGGTTGGGGTGTTAAACGTGGTGTTTACTCGAACGAAGCGGGTCAAGGTACTGGTCCTCATGCTGCTGCGGCCGCTGAAGTTGCTCACCCAGCTCAACAAGGTTTAGTGCAAGCATTCTCGGTTTACATCGATACCTTATTAGTTTGTACCGCAACAGCATTAATGATCCTTATTACGGGTGCGTACAATGTTCACGGTGCGGCAGAAGGCGCATTTATCATTCAAAATCTTGGTGCTGATGTGGCGGCAAATAGCCCGGCATTTACACAGCAAGCGATTGAAACCGTGTTACCAAATGTTGGTAATCCATTTGTTGCTTTCACATTGTTCTTCTTCGCTTTCACTACGTTGTTAGCTTACTACTACATTGCTGAAACAAACATTGCTTACATTAATCGTACGATTAAAATTCCTGGTTTAACGTTTGGGCTTAAAGTTGTATTGATGGTTGCTACATTCTACGGTTGTGTTAAAACAGCTAATTTAGCGTGGGGCCTAGGTGATATTGGCGTTGGTTTAATGGCATGGTTAAACATTATTGGTATTCTAATTATCTTTTTTGTGTCACGCCCAGCGATTAAAGCGTTAAAAGATTATGAAACTCAGCGTAATGCAGGTGTTAAAGATTATACCTTTGATCCACTTAAATTAGGGATCAAAAATGCAACGTTCTGGGAAAAGAGAATTTCTAAAGACAAAAAATAGGTATAAATTCGCTAGCTAACAGCTAACAAATTATTCCCTTAAAAGGCCCAAGTCGCAGACTTGGGCCTTTTCGTTTTTAGGATGTTATTAATCCCAATCCAATCTCATTGGCTCTGTTCCCGTTAACTGTGTTTGTGTTTTTGTTTTTAATTTATTAAATATCAATGAATTATACGTTTAGCAAACTTAGCGACGCCCACCAAGCTCCCGCTTTTAGTTGCCTCACTATAAATGCCTGTTAGGAGAAAAATTCAGGGACGAATTTTTA
>Ga0209395_1005883_pt1 | contig 13570 bp, 12 predicted proteins | sample GOMGulsemesocosm_3_FD_184635 | JGI IMG/M metagenome (GOLD analysis project Ga0209395, IMG submission 184635) | Methane-oxidizing microbial communities from mesocosms in the Gulf of Mexico - GOM9D Gulf of Mexico (SPAdes) (version 2) | ecosystem: Environmental > Aquatic > Marine > Cold seeps... | reverse complement strand
GGTAGTGCTTTCTCGTTAGAAACTGCATCAACAACTAACAGAATTTCTTTATTCATTCCCGGACGCCTCGTTAGTCAAATTTTGGAACAATATTTGCTTTTTGAATATTTGCGTGTGCTAAGACTTCATCTTTGCCATCAATAGTTACAGTGATCATATCACCGTCAACACTTTTGATTACGCCTTTAAATTTACGACGACCGTTCACGGCCATACGTAACAATGCTTTAATTTCAGAACCACAGTACTCTTGATAATGTGATACTTTAAATAATGGACGTTCCATACCAGGTGATGATACTTCTAAGAAGTACTCAGTGCTGATTGGATCTTCAACATCCATGATAGCGCTAATTTGGTGACTTACTTTCGAGCAATCATCAACGAAAATACCATTTTCATGATCGATATAAACAAGTAATGTTGAGTGTTTACCCGCTCGTGTAAACTCAATACCAATAAGATCAAAACCTAACATTTCAACTGTTGGTTCTAACAATTCAGTTAGTGTTTGTTCTAAACTCGCCAAAACAACCCCCCTAAAAACGAAAAAAGGGCATATGCCCGTAATTTAAAAAATAAAAAGCCCCGACTATAAGGCGGGGCTTCTTACTACTAGACCTTGTATGTCACTTGCGTGACGCTTATTAAATGAATAATAAGCAAGAAGCCAATAGTATTACGTAAATTACATTTATCAGAGATAAAATTAAATTTAAGTAATGCTATTTGCACACTGCTGACTAGCCTTATCAACAGGTATAAGAAATGGTTGCGGGAGCCGGATTTGAACCAACGACCTTCGGGTTATGAGCCCGACGAGCTACCAAACTGCTCCATCCCGCGACAACTATCTTATTGCGCTGATTATAGGCCATTGCAACTACAATAAGCAAGGCCAAATTCACATAAATAGTGAATCAGCTTCGCGGAAGTAATGAATAGGCTAAAATCATTTTAAAATAAAGCGAATACACGAGTAAAAATAATTATTTAGCTCTATCTTCATTAAAATTCAGGCAAAAAAAAACCTTAGTAGTAGCTACTAAGGTTTTTCTTATTTGGTGCCGTGGGCGGGACTTGAACCCGCACGTCCTTTCGGACACCAGCCCCTCAAGCTGGCGTGTCTACCAATTTCACCACCACGGCTTTATTCTTTATTGAGGTACGTCGCTATTGCTTACAGGTGCTACTGGAACATCACTTGTGATTGCTGGTTTCTCAGCATCTAAAATCACATCAGTTTCTGATTGCGTAGATAAGTTACCAAGCACTAGGCTTAAAGCAAAAAACACAACAGCAAGAATCGCAGTAATGCGAGTTAAAAAGTTACCTGAACCGCCAGCACCAAATACTGTATTTGAACCACCAGAACCAAAGCTAGCACCCATATCGGCGCCCTTGCCTTGCTGCATCAGAACGAATCCGATAATTGCAAGTGCAACAATTAAGTAAATAACAATAATAACTTCGTACATTTTAATACCTAAATCTCAAAAGGTTTAATATAGCTTTATCGAACATCCTTACCCGAGGTAAGGGACACTTAATCCGATATTCAGTTAACTTCTAACTAAATCACGATAAGTGGTAAAGCGGAGGAGATATTATCTAACCTCTACCCTAGTTGCAAGCTGATTATTAAAAAAACAATGAATAAAAGGCTTTAGCACAAAACAACACCAGTTGCCGTATACTAATAAGCCTTGAACTCCCGCTCTAAACTGGTTTAGAACGTCGCTTTCACGGCATCCGCAATTTTGTTTGCCAGTGCTAATACATGCGTTTCATCTTCACCTTCAACCATCACGCGGATAAGTGGCTCAGTACCCGATTTACGCAATAATACACGACCGCGATCGGCAAGTTCCAGTTCAACATCCTTAACGGCCTGCAATACAGATTCGGCTAATAATGGATCGGAATTACCACTAAAGCGAACGTTAACTAACACTTGTGGGAATTTGCTCATTCCAGAGCGTAATTCCTTCAACGTCAAGCCACTATTAACCAGTGCTGCTAATACTAATAAACTTGATACAATGCCGTCACCTGTTGTGGTGTGATCCAATGAAATGATATGCCCTGAATTTTCACCACCAATACGCCAGCCTTTCTCAAGCAGCATTTCAACCACATAGCGATCGCCAACAGCGCTACGCGCAAACGGAATACCTAAAGACTTAAGCGCTAACTCTAAGCCCATGTTCGCCATCAATGTACCAACAACTCCGCCTTTTAATTCACCGTTACGTAATGCATCACGGGCGATAATGTAAAGAACTTCATCACCATCGATCACATAACCAGTATGATCAACCATCATCAGACGATCACCATCGCCATCATAAGCCACACCAAGATCGGCTTTTTCAGCAAGTACACGAGCAGCCAAAGCTTCAGGCGCCGTTGCACCACAGCCATCATTAATATTCAAGCCGTTTGGCTCAACACCGATAGTAATGATCTCTGCGCCTAATTCTCTAAATACACTCGGTGCTATATGGTAAGTTGCACCATGAGCACAATCGAGTACAATTTTCAGTCCTTTCAAGCTTGCGCGTGATGGGAAGGTACTTTTACAATATTCAATATAACGACCTGCGGCATCATCAATACGTACAGCTTTACCTAATTGAGCTGACTCAACACAGGTTAATTCTTTTTCTAATTGCGCTTCAATTGCCAATTCAACATCATCCGGCAGCTTAGTACCATTTGCAGAGAAGAATTTAATGCCGTTATCGTGATATGGATTGTGTGATGCACTGATCACAATTCCCGCTTCCGCACGGAATGTACGCGTTAAATACGCAACAGCTGGCGTAGGCATTGGTCCCATAAATGCAACATCAAGTCCCGCCGCAGATAAACCAGCTTCTAAAGCACATTCCAGCATATAACCAGAAATACGGGTATCTTTACCGATCAGTACTTTTCTTGTGCCCTGCTTTGCAAGTACCTTACCAGCAGCCCAACCGAGTTTAAGTGCAAACTCAGGTGTGATTGGCGCTTTACCTACAAGACCGCGAATACCATCAGTACCAAAATATTTTCTTGACATATTTAATCCCTAATATCTTCTATTATTAGTCGAAACATTAATTCAACCAATTTATATCTTAATTTAAACAGTGAGTTACGAATTATTGTATTTTATTATTTATTTAAATCATTTCAACAGGCTTACTAGTACTGTGCTTAGTAAGCTGTGCCACAATAGCTAAAACGTCCGCCGTTTCTCGCACATCATGGACACGTAATATTTGCGCACCAGCAGATGCAGCGGCAGTTGCGCAAGCAAGACTACCCGCTAATCGCTGTGATTCATCACACTGCAATAAGTTACCTATCATCGATTTTCTAGATACTCCAATAAGTACAGGTAAATCAAATTGATGAAAGACCGACGTATCTGCAAGTAACTGATAATTCTGTTCTAACGTCTTACCAAAACCAAAACCGGGGTCGAGAATAATATGCTCACGCTTAATGCCAGCATTCACACAATCATCAATACGTTGTTGTAAAAATGCTACTACTTCAGCGGTGACGTCTTGGTAATCCGGTGCGTCTTGCATGGTGCTTGGCTGTCCTTGCATGTGCATAATGCACACCGGCACAGCAAGTTCCGCTGCAGCTTCTAGCGCGCCATCTTCTTTTAATGCTCTCACATCATTAATGATATGTGCACCCGCTGCAATAGCTTGACGCATCACTTGTGCTTTGCTGGTATCAATGGAGATAGCCACATCGAGTTCAGCTGCAATTAAGCGTATGATAGGAATAACACGGGCAAGTTCTTCTTCTAAACTCACAGCACAAGCACCAGGACGAGTTGATTCACCACCAATATCAATGATTTTAGCACCATCAGCAACCATCTTTTTTGCTTGTTCGAAGGCTACATCTACAGCCTGATACTGACCGCCATCAGAAAATGAGTCTGGCGTGACATTCAAAATGCCCATAACCACTGGTTGGCTTAGATCAAGTGTTTTAACACTGCCACTATTGGTCGTTAATTGTAACTGCATTATCGTTTCTATCCCTAAAAAAAAACCCCGAGTTATACTCGAGGTTTATTCTATCATGAATTAATAGCTATAAAGTAATACTGAGTAAGCGCGGCTTATTCTGTATCTTTTTTGTCACTTTCTTTTTCGCTATCGTCTTCACTATCAACTTTAGTTTCTTTTTTCGCGTCTTTAGCTGGTTCGCTATCAATAGTACCGTAGCTTTCGCCCCAATCCGCTGGAGCGCGCACTTCAACACGCGCCATTAAGTCATCAAGTTGTTTTGCGTCAATAGTTTCATATTTCATTAATGCATCTTTCATTGCATGCAAAATATCCATATTCTCAGTTAACAACTTATGCGCACGTTCATAGTTACTTTCAACTAGATTACGAATTTCATCATCAATCAGTTTTGCGGTCTCATCAGACATACTTGCCGCCTGTGAACCACCGCCACCAAGGAATACTTCGCCTTGCTCGTCAGCAAACTTCATTGGACCTAGTTTTTCAGATAGACCCCATTGCGTTACCATCTTACGAGAAATATCTGTTGCACGTTCAATATCATTTGATGCGCCCGTTGATACACTGTCTTTACCAAAGATAATTTCTTCCGCAATACGACCACCATAAAGGCTTGAGATCATGCTTTCTAAATGGCGTTTTGAATGACTCACGCGATCTTGCTCAGGTAAGTACATGGTTACACCCAGCGCACGGCCACGTGGAATAATACTTACTTTATAAACAGGATCATGATCTGGAACTAAGCGACCAACGATTGCGTGACCAGCTTCATGGTACGCTGTCATCGTTTTCTCTTCTTCACTCATGACCATGCTCTTACGCTCAGCACCCATTAAGATCTTATCTTTAGCTTTTTCAAATTCAGCCATAGATACAGTGCGTTTATTACTGCGCGCGGCAAATAATGCGGCTTCGTTAACTAGGTTAGCAAGCTCGGCACCAGAGAAACCTGGGGTACCACGTGCAATCAGTACCGGCTTAACGTCATCGCTAATTGGCACTTTACGCATATGAACTTTTAAGATCTGTTCACGACCACGGATGTCAGGTAGACCAACTGTTACTTGACGGTCAAAACGACCAGGACGTAATAATGCAGGATCAAGTACGTCTGGACGGTTCGTCGCAGCAATAACAATGATACCTTCATTACCTTCAAAGCCATCCATTTCAACAAGCATTTGGTTTAGCGTTTGCTCACGTTCATCATGACCACCGCCCATACCAGAACCACGTTTACGACCTACCGCATCGATTTCATCGATGAAAATGATACATGGTGATGACTTTTTCGCTTGCTCGAACATGTCACGCACACGAGATGCACCAACACCCACAAACATTTCAACGAAGTCAGAACCTGAGATAGTGAAAAATGGTACTTTTGCTTCACCAGCAATCGCTTTCGCAAGTAGTGTTTTACCTGTACCTGGTGAACCAACTAATAAGATACCGGTTGGGATTTTACCACCAAGTTTCTGGAAGCGACTTGGATCTTTTAAGTAATCAACCAATTCAGCAACTTCTTCTTTTGCTTCATCACAACCAGCAACGTCAGCAAACGTAGTTTTAATTTGGTCTTCACTCATTAAGCGTGCTTTACTTTTGCCGAATGACATAGCGCCTTTACCGCCGCCACCTTGCATTTGACGCATAAAGAATACCCAAACACCGATCAGCAATAACATCGGGAACCAAGAAATGAAGATAGAAGTCAATAAACTTTCTTCTGCTTCAGGCTCACCAAATACTTTAACGTTGTTGTTTAGTAAGTCGTTTAATAACTGTGGGTCTTCCGCAGGTAAGAAAGTAACGAATTTCTGTCCACCTTGGCTAACACCACGGATAGTACGTCCATTAATCTTAACTTCGTTAACCTGTTTATTTCTAACTTGTTGTACAAATGAACTGTAATCTAACTGATTACCTGAATTATCATTTGGTCCGAAACTCTGAAATACTGACATTAATACGACTGCAATAACCAGCCATAAAATCAGATTTTTTGCCATATCACTCAAAATCTAGCCTCTCCGGGTCTTAAGTTCCCTGAAAAAAAACAGTTGATATACTAAATATATTCTAAATATAGACAGTTTAACAACAACTTACATTTTTAATTTTCATCCTGTGATCCTTACAATTAAAATGCAAGGCTGCAGAACCCTTTAGATATTCTCTACTGTCTACTTGAATATATCAAGACTTGGATATTTATCCACATAATTAAATGCTTATTGATTACAAATCTAAATTTTATTCTTTATATCAGCAGTGATGTTCTCTTTTCTAACAGGTTACAATAAATTTAGCCTTTGTAACCTGTTGCGACGATGAAGACTTCGCGTGAACGCGCACGTGATGAATCCGGTTTTCTGGTTTTCACCACTTTAAACATACTGCGCACATCTTTCATGAATTGCTCAAAGCCTTCACCTTGGAATACTTTGACCGCAAAACTACCATTAGGTTTAAGTACTTCGCGACACATTTCCAAAGCCAGTTCGACCAAATACATTGCTGCTGGCTGGTCAGCACCGATATTACCACTCATATTTGGTGCCATATCAGAAATAACAACATCAATCTGACCATCACCTACTTTAGCTAGTAATGCTGATAGTACTTTCTCATCTCGAAAATCACCTTGCAAGAAATCAACCCCTGCAATTGGATCCATAGGTAAAATATCACAAGCAATAACACGACCTTTATCACCTAGGTGCTTAACAGCAAATTGTGACCAACCACCAGGAGCAGCACCAAGGTCAACAATATTCATACCCGGTTTTAATAATTTATCTTTTGCTTGAATTTCTTCAAGCTTAAAAGTCGCACGTGAACGCAACCCTTGTTTTTTAGCATCTTTAACATATTTATCGTTGTGATGCTCTTGCAGCCAATTTTTAGAACTGCCCTTTTGGGTACTTTTTTTCTTCGGTGTCGGGGTCATCTGAAAGCCTGTTTATAATATTTTTTTAAACCATTACCATAATGGCATGGTATTAAGATGAAGATGAAGCTAAAATTACTCTTTTTCAACCCTAAGTAATAAGAAATTTAAAATATGGCATTAAGCAACAAACAAAAGCAACACCTAAAAGGTTTAGCACATTCATTAAAACCTGTCATCTTACTAGGCCAACACGGCTTAACTGAAGGTGTAATGGCTGAAATTGAAGTAGCGCTAGCACATCATGAACTAATCAAAATTAAAGTTGCGTCTGAAGACCGTGACCAAAAAGCATTAGTGATGGATACCATTGTTAAAGAAGCTAACGCAGAAAAAGTACAGAGTATTGGCCACACATTGGTTATTTATCGTACTAGTGATGAAAAGAAAATCATCCTGCCAAAGAAATAATAGCTTTGTGAGTATCCAGCTGGGCAAGGAATCCCAGCTCGACTATACCCAGCATTAAAACTGGGTCACAGTACACAATAATTCGTGTCTGTATCTTCATGCAGTGTGTCGATAGTTAGATATATTCTACCGATACAATTTCAAATTCAATTGCGCCGCCAGGTGTCGTCACAGTAGCAACATCATCTACGCTTTTACCCACTAAACCACGTGCAATTGGTGAGTTAATCGAAATACGATTTTCGTTAATGTTAGCTTCATCATCACCGACGAGGTTATAAGTGATCTCTTCTTCTGTTTCAGTGTTATAAAGTCCAACAGTAGAACCAAAAATAACACGACCGTTATTGGTTATTTTTGTCACATCAATAATCTGACAATTAGACAGTTTACCTTCGATGTCTTGAATTCGGCCTTCACAGAAACCTTGCTCTTCACGTGCAGCATGGTATTCCGCATTTTCTTTTAAATCACCATGTTCACGCGCTTCCGCAATAGAATTAACAATTTCAGGGCGACGAACAGTTTTCAGGTGTTCTAATTCTTCACGTAAATTATCTGCACCACGTGCAGTCATTGGAATCATATTACTCATAATGCTTAATAACCTTTTATTCAATTCATTATCATGACATTACTGAACGTCCAGTGCTGATAATGCTTATAATCATAATGCCTCTATTGTAATACGAATATTGCGACACTTCACCCTATTCAAACCATTAAACACATTTAATCTTATTATTGAGATCTATATTTGTGCATTGTCTCCTAGCCATAAAATTTAACTTAACAAGCTACCCACACCTCATTTCACCCAACCCGAGCAAAGTAACGATCGTGACAACTAAAACAACACTTTTACATGTGATTTATAATATTCAAAAGCGACTTTGAGTCTACGCATCAACTAACAGGGCAACAAAAACAGAAATAAACACACTAATCAGCACTTCACACCGCCTGAGACCCCAAAGCACTAAAAGTCATAGTTTTCTAATAAAAAGCTAGCCAAGTGAATAAAATATGTGCATAATGTACTCAATGCAGCAACCAATAGGACATTATCATGAAAGAATTTGTAGCAGTTTTTACTGTTTTAACTACTTTAGCTATCACAAGTGGTGTTTTACCATCAATCGCTAGCCTATAGTTTTAAAATTCCGAAAACAGCATGGAAAAGTTTCTTGTTTTATAATGATATATTATAAATGGTCGAAAACTTCTCTATGCTGTTTTTTATGCCTGTAGATAACCCCATTTCACTCACTTCCAGCGTTATTTCATCTGAAAGATAATATTCAATACTTTCATCATTGCCTCATAAATAATTCAAATTTTATTCATATTCTGCAACTTTATTTGTTAGAACTTCGATACAGCTAAAAGAAATCATTTTCTCTATCCGTATACTCTGCCCTTCTTAATTATGGACAGATATAGCAAGGATTAATAATTTTACTGATGATGAACATGGATATGATTTATTTACTCGATTTAGCCGGTACCGCCGTTTTTGCAATATCAGGCGTACAAGTCGCAGGCCAGATGCGTATGGACCCATTTGGCGCAACAGTATTAGCTGCGGTAACCGCGATTGGAGGTGGCACAATACGTGATGCTATCTTAGATGTAGGCCCTGCATTCTGGGTTCACGACCCCGTTTACCTCACCGTTATTATTCTGACGTCTATGTTAACTATTTTGCTTGCTAACCGTAACCATCGCATGCCGCCAATATTATTGCCCCTTGCCGATGCTGCAGGCTTAGCTTTATTTACCGTACTGGGCACGCAGAAAGCCTTAGCTTATGGCGCGCCGGGGATGACAGCTGTAGTGATGGGTGTGATCACAGGTGTTGCAGGTGGTATTATTCGAGACCTGTTAGCCAGTCGCGTGCCTATGGTATTACAAAAAGATATCTATGCGACGGCCTCTGTCTTGGGAGGCGTGGTTTATACTGGTGCACTACTCATAGGTATCACTGAAAGTTTAGCGATGTTACTCGCCATGACAGGGGTATTTACACTCCGAATGGCCGCCGTGTATTGGCATTTACGCTTACCGATTTTTGTTTTAAAACATCACCGAGAGTAATTTACATTAGCTAACAACCTGAAACTAAAAAGCCCGTTATGACAATAATCATAACGGGCTTTTGCTTTATAACTACATAGCACAGCTAAAAGCTGTGTTATCAGTAATTAACCAAGTGTAATACGTGCAAACTTACGTTTACCAACTTGATAAACAGCAGTACCCGCAGTAGGTACAAAGCGCGTATCTTCTACTTTATCACCATCAATCTTAACAGCGCCTTGCTTAATCATACGCATAGCTTCTGATGTACCAGATACAAGACCAGCTTCTTTTAATAAGTTCGCGATAGCCATTGCATCGCTTACTGCAAAATCGAACTCAGGCATTTCATCTGGAATAGCATTTTTAGAAAAACGCTGAGTGAAATCATTATGCGCACTTTCTGCAGCAGCTTCATCATGGAAACGGGCAATGATTTCTTTCGCTAATGAAATTTTAACATCACGTGGATTAACGGCATTAGCCGCGATATCCGCTTTGAATTTTTCAATTTCAGCTAATGGACGGAATGATAATAATTCAAAATAGTTCCACATCAATTCATCCGTGATCGACATGATCTTACCGAACATCTCGTTTGGAGCATCTGTTACACCAATATAGTTGTTCGCAGATTTAGACATCTTCTTCACGCCGTCTAGGCCAACGAGCAGCGGCATCATGATAACCGTTTGTGGTTTTTGACCTTCTGCTTTTTGTAATTCACGACCCATTAATAAATTGAATTTTTGATCTGTACCGCCAAGTTCAACATCCGATTGCAGTGCAACTGAGTCATAACCTTGTAATAGTGGGTACATAAATTCGTGGATAGCGATACCCTGATTTGACGCATAACGTTTTTTGAAATCATCACGCTCTAACATACGTGCAACTGTTTGTTGCGACGCTAAACGGATCATGCCCGCAGCACCCAATTCGTTTAACCACGTTGAGTTAAACTCAATGCGGGTTTTTGATTTATCTAAGATCTTGAATACTTGATCTGTATACGTTTTCGCATTAACAAGTACATCTTCACGTGTTAATGGTGGACGTGTTGAATTTTTACCTGACGGATCACCTACAGTTGCAGTGAAATCACCAATCAAGAAGATAACTTCATGACCAAGATCTTGGAATTGACGTAACTTGTTTAAGATAACAGTATGGCCTAAATGTAGATCAGCACCTGTTGGATCTGCACCTAATTTAATTCTTAGCGGGCGACCTTCTTTAAGTTTTGCCACTAGCTCTTCTTCAACTAAGATTTCTTCTGTACCACGTTTAATTTCGCGTAACGCATCATTGATTTGCGTCATAATTTTAAGCTCCACACTTATTACCTAAATATAATAACTCTATAGTACTGGATAGCGTTACAATTGAAAACCATTGCCCACTGGCAATACGGTTAATTTGGTGATAATTTTTTTTGCACAGACCTTAGTATTTGTTAGAATATGTAACTTATTTTTTAATTGCCACAAGGTAGTGCTTTCTTATGTCATTCGGTAAACGTTTTAAGCAATTACCAAAACAACACCGAACCTTCATTGTCATTATCTTCGGTTTGATCATTACACTGCTATTTCTGCCTGTATCCACCAGCGCACCACAATCTTCTGATGCAGAATCTTTCTACATTTATCAGATAGGCGATCGTTACAGTTTAAAATTACCAACGATAGCATCGAATGAAAACAGTCCAGTTAAATCACGACTCAACAGTAAAGAGATAACCGTTCGTTCTGGCGATAACCTGTCATTAATCGGTCAACGTGGTCATTTATCAGTAAAAACGATTTATGAAATAGACAAACTTTCATCAGCAAAACGCTTACGAAATATTTATCCGGGACAAAAGCTAACCATAACAACCGATAACGATGGGCAATTTGTTGAACTGGTTTACCCTTATAGTGCAACTGAATCGCTATATATCACTAAAACAGCGGATGGTTACAATGCCAACACAATTAAAAGCCAAGTTGAAGTAAGAGAGCAATTTGCTCGAGCAGAGATCACCAACAACTTCTGGAATGCCGGTGTAAAAGCCAATATGCCAGCAAAACAAATCATGAACTTAGCGACCATATTTGGTTGGGATATTGATTTCGCTTTGGATATTCGTGCTGGTGATAGTTTTGCCGTTATCTATGAAGAACAATTTATTGATGGGGACTTTGTTTCAACTGGTAATATTTTAGCCGCCGAATTTATTAACCAAGGCGATAAGTTCCAAGCAGTACGAAATAAAGATGGCAGTTACTATACGCCATCAGGACGCTCGATGCGTAAAGCCTTCTTACGTGCGCCAGTAAACTTTAAATATATCAGCTCTAGCTTTAATCGTAATCGTCGCCATCCAGTGACAGGTAAAGTACGTGCTCATAATGGTATTGATTATGCGGCAAGAACCGGTACGCCGATTGTATCTGCGGGTGATGGTAAAGTGATAGCATCTGCTTATAATCGCTTTAACGGTAATTACGTTTTTATTAAACATAATACTAATATCGTCACTAAATACCTGCATATGAATAAGCGCAGTGTTAAACAAGGACAGCGTGTTAAGCAGAACCAGAAGATTGGTACGGTTGGTGCGACAGGTCGGGTGACAGGTGCCCATTTACATTATGAATTCTTAGTGAACGGTAAGCATAAAAATCCTAAAACGGTGTCACTACCGAAAGCAGATTCATTACGTGGTAGTGAGAAAACCGAGTTTGTCTCTAAAGCAAAAGGTATCATCAAGCAGCTAGAGAGTAATGCCAAATTATACAGTTTAATCGCACCATAACGATAAACGACTGAGCTTAGGAAGTGACAATGCGAAACAAACGTGAGTTATATATCGGCCTGATGTCTGGTACCAGTATTGACGGTATTGATGCTGCCTTAGTTGAGTTTAAGGACGGTAAATGTCAGCTGGTTGCCCAGCATTTACAGCCTATGTCTTCGGCATTGACTGCACAGTTACATCTACTATGTCGTCCTGACAATGATGAGATAACGGCACTCGCAACCATAGAGCAACCACTTGCCCAAGCCTTCGCACTTGCTTGTCAGCAGTTACTAGCGAAAACACCTTATACTGCCAGTGATGTGACCGCCATTGGCTCTCATGGCCAAACCATACGTCATCATCCAGAGCATGGCTTTACTTTGCAAATCGGTGACGCAAATATCCTCGCGGCCTTAACCAATATTGATACTGTGGCTGATTTTAGACGCAAAGATATGGCATTGGGTGGCCAGGGAGCACCTTTAGTTCCGGCGTTTCATCAGGCGGTATTTCAGCATCAGGCGATCAACCGCGCTATTGTTAACATTGGTGGCTTGGCAAATATTACTTACTTACCGAGTCTGCAACAAGCCAAACCAATTATTGGCTATGATACTGGTCCAGGAAATACCTTATTAGACGCTTGGTTTAGCGCGAAAAATAACAGTGACAGTAGCTATGATGTCGATGGTCAATGGGCAAGTTCAGGGGTTCTTATTGAGCCTTTATTAGCCTCGTTATTACAGCATGAATACTTTGCGATAAATCCGCCGAAAAGCACAGGTCGGGAACTATTTAACTTAGCTTGGCTCGGCAAGTACCTCGCAACTGAAGCACTAGTATATGCAGATACAGATATACAACGCACTTTAACCCGTTTTACCGCGGTGTCCATAGCCAATGAAGTCACTAAATTAATACCAAGTGATGGCGTGAATATAAGGACTGAAGTGTATATTTGTGGTGGCGGCGCTGCTAACCCTCTGCTGATGGCAGATTTAGCACAATTACTACCAAATCATGCAGTAATGACAACAGCCGAGATAGGCATTGATCCTGATTGGGTTGAAGCCATTGCATTTGCTTGGTTAGCAAAACAACATGTGCATAAGCAGCCAGGTAACTTACCAGCGGTGACAGGGGCAAGTCGCAGGGCTATTTTAGGCGCCTTCTATCCCGCTGATTAATCGTCCTATCTATCAGTAAAACCGAGATAAAAAAATAGAGCCAAACGGCTCTATTTTCACAATCAATGATTACTTATATCAGCAATTAAGCTTGTGTATCAATTGA
>Ga0209395_1005882_pt1 | contig 13570 bp, 13 predicted proteins | sample GOMGulsemesocosm_3_FD_184635 | JGI IMG/M metagenome (GOLD analysis project Ga0209395, IMG submission 184635) | Methane-oxidizing microbial communities from mesocosms in the Gulf of Mexico - GOM9D Gulf of Mexico (SPAdes) (version 2) | ecosystem: Environmental > Aquatic > Marine > Cold seeps... | reverse complement strand
GACTATGGCTTTGACACGCTGCGCAAGGCGCAATGGGCGTTGGGCGAGGGGGTGCGGATGATGCTCAAGGCCAAGGGTGTGACTTCGGTCGCAGCTGATGGCTTTGGTGCGCCGGGTGTGGTGGTCAGCTACACCACTGACCCGGACATCAGCACCGGCAAGAAATTTGCAGCCCTTGGCATGCAGATCGCAGCCGGAGTACCGCTGCAATGTGACGAGCCGGAAGACTTCCAGACCTTCCGTCTAGGATTGTTCGGCTTGGACAAGCTGTACGATGTTGATGCCACTCTTGCCCGTCTGCAAGTGACTTTAGATCAAGTTCTGTAAAGGCGCTCTCGCCCTTCAGGCCTTCTTCTTGTCTTAAATACCTCCGCCGGAGGCACCGGCTTTTCCGTAAGGAAAAGCCGGATCACTTGCTTACTTCACACCCAACCCCATCTGCATCAAGGTGCGGCGCACTGGCGCCAGCGAGTAAAGCGCATTCAGGCCCAAGGCCCGCGCGTCCCGCAATGGGCGGGCCTCCAGCATCGAGGCGCGATTCAACAAATCAATACCCTTCACTCGCAGCTTGATCTCATTATAGCGCGCCTTGTGGTAGGCTTGCAGCATCTGCGCATCACCCAATCCCTCAGGGCGCGCCTCGGCTAACTCCAGCAGACAACCCAGATCACCCAGTGACATGTTCAGACCCTGGGCGCCAATTGGCGGCACCACATGGGCCGCTTCGGCCATCAGCGCCAGACGCTCGCCATTCAGCCGTTCGGCGGATTGGCTGATGATTGGCCAGATGGTGTGGCGCGAGGCGAGCTTCAAATCACCCAACACTCCACAGGACCGCTGTGTCATAGCCGCTTCAAATTCTTCGGGCGGCAGGGCCCGCAATTCCTGTGCTCTTGGGCCGCGCTCCATCCAGACAACCGCCGAACTGGGGTTGCCCTGATAATCGGGCAGCGGCACCAGAGTGAAGGGTCCGCCAGAGCGGTGCACTTCGGTAGACACATTGTCATGTGGCATCGGGTGGGTGACGGCAAAAGCCAGTGCCTTTTGTCCGTAGCGGGTGGTTTTCACTGATATTCCAGCGGCGTCGCGCATCGGGGAATTGCGGCCATCGGCAGCAATGACAAGCTTGGCCGTAACCCGGCTGCCGTCGCTTAGACCCACCCGCGCCTCGGCGGTGCGGGTGAACAGGCTGGTGGTTGCCACGCCCGGGCGGAAATCGACATTCGGCAGTTCGGTCAGTCGCGCCAGCATCTCGCGGCGCAGCAGCCAGTTGGGCAAGTTCCAGCCAAAAGGTTTTTCTGACAGATCGGCGGCGTTGAAGTCCTTGATCACGCGCGCTTCTGGCAATTCGCCACCCGCATCGACGATACGCATGATTTGCAAGGCTGCGGCGTGATCAGCCAGTCTGTCCCACAACCCGCAGCGTTGCAACAGCGCCTGCGCGGGCTGCAAAAATGCGGTGGTGCGCAGGTCAGACCCTTCGGCGTCGCGCTCAGTCACTGGTGCTGTTGGATCGACGCAAATCACGTCAAACCCTGCCGAGGCAAAGGCGCAAGCTGCGGTCAGACCCGCTATGCCGCCGCCGGAAATCAGGATGTCGCAGGTATCGGCCATGTCTCAGCTCTCCGTTTATGGGGCTGATCTAGGCCTGTGAATGGGGCAATGGCAAGCGGTCGCGGGTGTTGCGGCTGAATAACTGCAGTGTCAGTCGAAATGCCGCAGGAATTCGGTCAGATCGTCGGTGTGATACTCGATGTGATCAGCGCTATGCGGGTCAGGCGCCACGTGTACGGTGCGCATGCCCATCTGGTGTGGCGCTGCCAGATTGCGCGGGTCATCCTCGAACATCGCGGCGCAGGCTGGAGCCACACCTGCTTGGGCAAACACCTGTTCAAAAGCCGCTTGCTCGGGCTTGGGCAGATAATCTGCGTGCTCGACCCCATAGATGCCGTCAAACAACCCGCTCAGCCCGCGTGCTTGCAGGACCCGTTCGGCATAAGGTGCGCTGCCGTTGGTATAGACGATCCTTTGTCCGGGCAAGGCTGCGATCCTGCTGGCCAGTTCGGCATCTTTTTGTAGGTGATCCAGTGAAATGTCGTGCACGTCGATCATATAAGGCACCGGATCCAGATCGTGCTCGCGCATCAAACCGGCCAGGGTGGTGCCGTGCTGCCGCCAGTAGAGATCGCGCAGGCGGTTGGCCTCGGGGTGATCCACCTTCAAAGCATCCATGACATATTGGGTCATCTTGACCTCGATCTGATCGAACAGACGGGCTGATGGAGGATATAGAGTGTTGTCGAGATCGAACACCCAGTGATTGACGTGCGAAAAGTTATCTTTGACCATGGCCCCGGCTTAGGCAGGGCGCGGCGGATTTGCAAACAAAAGCGTGTCTTGCTGTGGTGAAATGCCCCGCAATACGGTCCCGGGCTTGATTGCTGGTGGATCAGCCATATAGAAATGCAAAACCCAAGGTGAGAGTGATCATGAGCCAGAGCCGACCCAATCAGAAAGACGCCTATAGCCTGATCCTGGAAGCGATCGACGTTGGCATCTACAAACCCAGCGACCGGCTGGTGGAAAGCGATCTGGCAGAACGATTTGGAGTATCGCGCACCCCAATCCGCGAGGCGTTGCAACGGCTTGAGACACAGTCGCTGTTGGAACGTGACGGTCGCTCATTGATCGTGGCCTCGCTGGACCACAATCAGATGGCCGAGCTTTATGTGGTGCGGCGCGAGCTGGAGGGGCTCGCGGCGAAACTGGCGGCCCGTCATGCCACCGAAGAAGAGATCACCGTGCTGCGAGATATGGTGGATGCCGATGATGCCCTGGTTGATGATCCGGTTGCGCTGTCCAAGGCCAACCGCCGTTTTCACGAGCAAATCCACCTAGCCTCGCACAATCGCTATCTGGTACAGCAGCTGAATCTGGTGCACCGCACCATGGCGCTGATGGCAACAACCTCACTGGCGGCCAAAGGCCGGGGTGAGATTGCTCAGAGCGAACACAAGACCATCGTCGACGCTATTGTGCGGCGCGATGAAGAGGCTGCAGGGCAGGCGCTGAATGACCACATCTCGACCGCTTACATGACGCGATTGAAGCAAGATGCCAGCCAGCGGGGTGGCCGTTAAGACAAGGTTAGGGGGCCGATGTTTGTGCGGGATTGTGGTCTGCATTGCTAAGACCATGCGCGGTTTTGTCCCAGAAAAACGGGTGCCAGATTAGCTCGTGCAGGGCCTTGTAAGTGGCAATGACTCCAAGCGGAAAATAGAACATCATTGTGGGTGTCCACAGGGCCAAACTGCGCCGGTTTGAGGCAAAGGCGGCGGTGACGGCTATGCTGATCTCAAGCAGTTGGAACAGCACCAGTATGGCAGCAATGGCATAGAGAACGCTCATCGGGAGCAGTGTTGCGCTGGGATGTGGCAAACCCAACAGCATCAGCCAGAACGACCACAGGAATGGCGCCAGCAGAAACTGCCCAACTGTGCCGAGAAAGAATGCCTGGAAGCCAAAAAAACGTCGCCAGCCCAGTTGAACAAGCAGTTGGCGCGGGCGGCGCATATGCACCAGATAGGTGGTCATGAAGCCCTTAAGCCAGCGAGACCGCTGCCGGATCCACGGCCAGGTCTGGCAATTCGCCTCTTCATGGGTGGTGGTGGCGATCATCTCGGTTCGATATCCAGCCCGGCAAAGACGCACACCAAGATCGGCGTCCTCGGTGACGTTATGAGCATCCCAGCCACCCAAGCGATCCAGTACGGCGCGCTTTACAAACAGTGTGGTGCCGCCCAGGGGGATCACCAGTCCCAGGCGGGCCAAACCGGGCAACACAATGCGGAACCAGCTGGCGTATTCCAGGGTAAAGCAGCGCGATAGCCAATTGGTGCGCGGATTGTAATAGTCCAGCACCCCCTGCAGGCAGGCGACGTCCTTGTCCGCTTGCGCAAAGGTGCGGGCGACATGTTCGAGTTGCCCGCGTGCTGGTGCATCTTCGGCATCCCAGACCCCGATAATATCGCCGTGACAGAAATCGAGTGCATAGTTCAAGGCCCGGGGTTTGGTGGTCAACGTTCCAAATCGCGGAACTTCTATGATCGTGATCCACGCAGGCAGGGTTACCTTGGTTAGCGCGGCACGCGTGATCTCATCGTGTTCCTCAAGCACCAGAATCACTTCTAGCAGGGAACGCGGGTAAGTCAGGTGTTGCAGGCGCCGCAACAGGTCCTTGCTCACCTCGGCCTCGTGGTACAGCGGGACCAGTATCGACATACGGGGCAGACGATGGGGCGCGCGTGGTAAATTCTCTGGCCAGTGATTGCTCTGGATTTCTCCGTTATTTGCCAGATGGGTCACAAACCCGATGGCCTTCAACCCAATGAATAAGATCAGCGTCAGCACTGCGAGGACGCAGAGTGCGGTAAAGGTCTCGATCGGGGCAAAGACTGCCAACCCAGCGAACACGCCGCAGAGTATCAGGGGCACGTGGGGACGGTTGGTCGCTTGCCCATGGCGATTGCTGCTTTCCAGAGACACCCGCGTATTGGCTCTTTGCGCCAGGGGGGCGCGAAAATGAGCCGTCAATAACGCGGTGATATTGTCTTCGGCTGCCAGCACTGGCCGGATTTGGTCAAAGCTGCCGCACAGTGCTTTTTGTAGCGCTTCAAAGCGTTCGGGGTGGGCGACGGCGATCACTAGTTGGCGACCTTCCTGCTGCCAGGGAACGGCACGGTGTTGCAGCCAGAATTGCGCCGGCTTGCGGCTTAACAATCGGCTGTCTGGTTGGTGGTTGGTCAGATCGACCCGTTGCAACCCATGCTGCCGCGACAAGGCTTCAAGGACTTGATCCTGATTGGCCCAGCCCTGAGTGATCAGGATGTGACCAAGCGGGGCGTCCTGATGCCGCTGCAAGACCAGTGCTCGCAGCAGGTCGGTGTCTCGGATTGCCTGAGCGTCAACAAGATGATGCCCAAGCGGCAACCGTGTTCGCGGGGTTTTCCGAGCGAGTCGGGGATCGAACAGAACTACCGATTGATCCCACATCACACCACCGCTTGCCCTTGGACGTTAGGTCAGCCTGAGCAGCGGTGGGTTAACAGCCAGTTAACCATGATGGACGACTGACTGAGTTTTACTATGGGCTTACGCGTCGACCGATTTATGGGCCTGCATGGCCTTGGCGAAGCGTTCGAACAGGTAGAAGCTGTCCTGCGGACCGGGGCTGGCCTCGGGGTGGTGTTGAACCGAGTAAACCGGGCGGTCGGCCAGGCGGATGCCGCAGTTTGATCCGTCGAACAGCGATACATGGGTTTCCACCACGCCTTCGGGCAGGGTTTGGGCATCAACCGCAAACCCGTGGTTCATCGAGGTGATCTCGACCTTGCCGGACACAAGTTCCTTGACCGGGTGGTTGGCACCGTGGTGTCCGTGATTCATTTTGATGGTCTTGGCACCCAGCGCCAGCGCCAGCATCTGGTGACCAAGGCAGATGCCAAAGACGGGCAGAGAGGTAGTGTCGAGGATGGTTTTGATCATCGGCACTGCATATTCACCGGTCGCGGCAGGGTCACCGGGGCCGTTGGAGAGGAAGATCCCGTCTGGGTTATGTGCCAGAACCTCGTCGGCGGTAGCGGTTGCAGGCAGTACCGTCACATCACACCCTGCAGACGCCAGGCAGCGCAGGATATTGCGCTTGGCACCATAATCAATGGCGACGACTTTGTGCTTGGGGGCTTCTTGAGTTGGATAGCCGTCTGGCCAGGCCCAACGCATCTCGTTCCAGCGATAACTTTGGGCGCAAGTGACCTCTTTGGCCAGATCCATGCCTTCCAGTCCGGCCCAGGCACGAGCAGAAGCAACCAGCGCCTCGACATCGAAATTGCCGTCGGGATCATGTGCCAGCGCCACATGTGGCGCGCCTTGCTGACGGATGGCGCGGGTCAGGCGCCGGGTGTCGACGCCGCCAATGGCGATACGGCCAGTGCGGGTCAGCCAGTCTTTTAACTCTTCATTGCTGCGCCAGTTGCTGGCCAGCGTGGGATCCCATTTGACCACCATGCCTGCCGCTACCGGATCAGCAGTTTCATCATCCTCGGGGGTCACACCTGTGTTACCGATATGAGGGAAAGTGAAGGTGACGATTTGACCAGCGTAGGACGGATCCGTCATGATCTCCTGATAGCCAGTCATTGCGGTGTTAAAGCAGAGCTCGGCCACGGTCTGTCCGGTGGCACCAAAACCAACGCCATAAAACACTGTACCATCAGCCATTGCCAGGCATGCGGTGGGCTTGGACGGGGCGGTATCGGCCATAACGCGAGTCTCCATGTGGGATAAATTCATGGGTTCTTAAGGGCAGGGCTCAGGAGGGTCAAGCCCGGCCAAAACTTGCCAAGGCAAAGTATTCCATCGCGTCAGCCTAGACTGAGTGGCCTTGTATCGCGACAGTTGTTTGGATAAGGCTGTGAATTCCAATGCCATGGGGATGGATTACACAATGGATATGCGCACACGGGTCAACACGGCCCTGAAGCAGGCAATGAAGGATCGGGCGGCCAGCCGTCTGGCTACTTTGCGTCTGATCAACGCTGCGATCAAGGACATGGAAATCGCGTCGCGCGGCAGTGGCGAAGAGATTACCATCTCTGACAGTGATGTATTGGCGATTCTCAGCAAGATGACCAAGCAACGCAACGAAAGTGCGCGTGCTTACGAAGAAGGTGGCCGGTTGGATCTGGCCGAACGAGAGCTTGAGGAAATTACCATCATCGAGGAATTCCTGCCCAAGCAATTGGGTGAAAGCGAAGTGGCTGAGGCAGTTCGCGCTGCAGTTGCGGCGACGGGCGCCAGCTCGATTCGTGAGATGGGCAAGGTGATGGGCGCGCTGAAAGCGAAATACACAGGTCAGATGGATTTTGGCAAAGTGGGTCCGCTGGTTAAGGATCAGCTCTGCTCGGGCGGCGACTGCTAAGCCAGACCCTGGAATAAAACCTGATAGGCCCCTCAGCTTTGCTGTGGGGCTTTTTTGTTGGCGGGCCTCGGGATCATAACAGCTTTACCAACCGGGTGATGACATGGTTCAATCCGTTGGAATCGTCGACGCGGCTGAGGCCAGTTGAGACATATCCTTCGCGGGTCCAGAAAGCATGGCCGCGCGTGTTGGCTTGCAGAACTGCAAGGTACAGCCGGGGTGAGCCAGCATTGCGAGCGAGGTTCTCAACGTGGGACAACAAGGTTTTGCCATGACCGATGCCACGGGCTGTGGTGCCCAGTAACATCAGGCCAAGGTAGGCCGCATCCGGTTCCGGAAACCCAAAAGAAAGCTCGGCCAGACCGGACAGTTCGTCGCTCAGGAACAGACCCAGCCGTTCGGACTGCATGGGGTCGCATCCCGGTGGCCCGTCGGTAAAGAAATCAGCGGATTTTTGTGCCCCTGGAGGCTGGCCTTCTGCCATCAGCCAGTAGTCGGCGTTTTGGCGATAAAAATCGATAACCGCATCCAGGTCTTTCATCATATCAAGGCGGCGGATTAGCATATCGGTCAAGCCACACGCAGAGAGCTATTCAAGTCATCAAAAAGCATCTTGCGTTCCTCTTCAGACAGGAAGGCGCCAATCTCCACTTCCCGGCCATTGCCGCGCAGCGTGACGTAATAGGGAACAGGGCCATCGCTTTTGTGGAGCTGTACAGTGGCCCAATGCCGGTTGCATTGCCAAATTTGTGGCTCGCCGCGTGGATTGTAACGTTGCAGTTGGGCACTGTCAGGGGTGAGGGTCAGGACCTCCAGAACCTGATGATCGCGACGGTTGCGGTCTAACGCCCACTTCATGCCAAACAATGCCAGCAGTAGAAACGGCAGCAGTCCCCAGAGCGCAACGGTTCCGAGAACAGGTAACAGCGGCAGTGAAATCAATACAGCAGTTACCGCCAAAATCCGGAAATAGCCCTTGGGTGGCAGCGATTGATGCGGCCACAGGTGCAGTTGTGTTGCGTTGTCAGAAGGGGAGGGGATCCAGTTATAGGGCATAATGACCATAGTAATCTAAGGTCAGGCAATGTCGAGATTGCTCACTGCAAAGATGATATGGGAATGGTGGAAAGTGGTCTTTTACCGGCCAATAAAAAAGGCCCCGGAGCGGAAACTCCGAGGCCATTTGATTGTTGCAGACGCGTCTTAGTGCGACGGAGCTTTGTCCCAGTCTTCCTGCTTTGGCAGGATCTCAAAGGTGTGCTCTGGCGGAGGTGTCGGCAGTGTCCACTCTAGCGTGTCAGCGTATTCGTTCCAGTAGTTGTTCTGAGTGATACGGGCGCCACGCAACAGAGCGTGGAATACGATACCAAAGAAAAGCAGGAACGATGCAAACGAGAGAAACGCACCCATCGACGAAACGTAGTTCCAGTAAGCAAATGCTTCAGGATAGTCGATGTAACGGCGCGGCATGCCCTGACGACCCAAGAAGTGCTGTGGGAAGAAAGTCACGTTGGCACCGATAAAGAACATCCAGAAGTGCAGATGTGCAAACTTCTCGGAGTACTGACGACCTGTCATTTTGCCGAAGTAGAAGTAAACCCCGGAGAAGATGGCAAAGACAGCACCCAGCGACATCACATAGTGAAAGTGCGCCACAACGTAGTAGGTGTCGTGATAAAAACGATCCACAGCGGCCTGCGACAATACCACACCGGTTACACCACCAACGGTGAACAAGAACAGGAAGCCAAAAGCAAACATCATAGGTGCTTTGAACTCGATGGAACCGCCCCACATCGTGGCGATCCAGGAGAACACTTTCACGCCAGTTGGTACCGCGATGACCATCGTGGCCAGCATGAAGTAGGCCTGTTGGTTCAACGTCAAGCCGACAGTGTACATATGGTGCGCCCAAACGACGAAGCCCAGAACCCCAATGGCGATAATCGCCCAGACCATCGGCAGATAGCCAAACACCGGTTTGCGCGAGAAGGTGGCGATCACGTGAGAGATGATACCAAAGCCTGGCAGGATCACGATGTAAACTTCGGGGTGACCAAAGAACCACAGGATGTGCTGGTACAGGATCGGATCACCGCCACCGGCAGCGTCAAAGAAGGCAAAACCAAAGTTTCGATCCATCAGCAGCATGGTGATGGCGCCAGCCAGAACCGGCAGGCTCAGCAGGATCAGCCATGCGGTGACAAAGATTGACCATGAAAACAGCGGCACCTTGAACAGGGTCATGCCAGGAGCACGCATGTTCAGGAAGGTGGTGATCATGTTGATCGCACCCAGGATCGACGAGGCACCCGAGACGTGGACGGCAAAAATCGCCAGATCCATCGACAGACCGCCTTCTTTCACTGACAGCGGTGGATATAGAACCCAGCCTACACCGGACCCCAATTGACCGTTGCCGCCTGGTGACAAGACCGACGCAACCGCCAGCGAAGTACCAGCCACATAGAGCCAGAAGCTAAGGTTGTTCAACCGCGGGAAGGCCATGTCAGGCGCGCCAATTTGCAGCGGCATGAAATAGTTGCCAAAGCCGCCAAACAGCGCCGGAATGACAACGAAGAACATCATCAGGATGCCGTGCGCAGTGACCAGCACGTTCCAGAGGTGGCCGTTCGGGGTACATTCTGCCGAAGCATCTGCGATCAAGCGCGCGCCTTCGGCACACATGTACTGAACGCCGGGATCCATCAGTTCAAGCCGCATGTAAACGGTGAACGTGACAGAGATCAGACCGACAAACGCCGAAACGATCAGGTAGAGAATGCCGATATCTTTATGGTTCGTACTCATGAACCAGCGGGTAAAAAACCCCCGCTCGTCCGCGTGATCGTGACCATGAATGGCTGCGTCTGCCATTTGGTGCCTCCTGTTATATTTAGAAAGGCCCCGAGAGCGGACTCCGGGCACCTTGATTCATAGGGTTTTTAGAGTGGCAAGGCTGTGCCTTCAATGGCGGAGTTTGATCTGCATCAAGATAAATTGACGCGCCCCCCCAATGGGTGGCTTGAAAAAGTGCCGCCAAGCGTTAAGGGAAACCATCTTAAAGAGCATAACGGTGTGGACAGAGTGCTTGCGGTGGGTGCTGCAGTTTACGGCTGGCTGCAAGATTTGACGGTGCAATAATCAAATTCTAAGAGTGCCGAACTCTGACACGACGACAGTAGGGAAATGCCATGACTTATGATTCCGAAAACATTTTCGCCAAAATTTTACGCGGTGAGATTCCATCAACTCGGGTATACGAGGATGCTGACACCGTTGCGTTTATGGATATCATGCCTCGGGCCGACGGGCATGTACTGGTTATTCCCAAAACGTCCTGTCGAAATATGCTGGACGCAACCAACGAGCAGATGGCAGCGGTGATGAAAACTGTTCAGCTGATGTCGCGCGCGCTGATGCTGGCTTTTGATGCTGATGGAATTACGCTGCAACAATTCAATGAAACGGCCGGCGGTCAAGAGGTTTTCCACTTGCACTTTCATGTACTTGCCCGACACGAGGGCGATCGCCTTGGTGCACCTGGGAAAATGGGAGATCAAGCTGTAATCGGTCATAATGCCGAAAAGATTCGTGCCTCGCTATTAAATCTTTAGGTTTTGATTGGATGTATGTAGCTACTTCGATTGTGATTGGTGTTGAATTTGAAAAAATGTTCAAATTCACGTTTGCAAAACACCTTTACGTTGTGTGATGCTGCGAAAAAAACAATCCTTAATAAGCGAATTGTTAACTGGCAGTAGGCAACGTTAGATCTCTAATGCTGCTTTGCTGGGCTTTGCCAAGAGAGAAGTAAGTAAACCGGCGTTGTAGACAAGAGAGTTTATCACGCGGCCCGGCAGTTGGGCTAATTGGATTAAATTTGATGAACGATGTGACAAGCCCACGGTATGTAGATGCCCTGTCTCAGGATCAGATGATTGCCGCGATCTATGAAACGGTGATTCGGGCCGAATTGTATGATCGGTTTATAAGTTCTCCAGTAAATGGCTCCGGCGGGTTTTCCGAAGCGGCACCGGATGCAGGCCTGCAAGCAAGCCGAATCAATCCAGATCTGCAATTGCATTTTGCCCACGCCAGCGAGATCTTGGAGCAGCAATGGGTCAGGTCAGGCCAACCATCGCCAGCACAGTTTTTTGAAGATAATGACAATTTTTGGATCTTGTTGACAGTCTCCGGTAGCGTTTCTCGGTCCAGCCGGGCTGCCGAGGCCTATTTGCAGGGATCCGAGGGGGAAGAGCTGGCGGCTCTGGGTCTGAGTGACGCCGCGCAAGGCCGGATAGAACAACGCCTGACACACTTAAGGCAGCAGCATGGCGGCTGGCAGGACCCCGAGATTCTGGCCACCCCTGACCCGTTCCGCAAATTGATGTGTCGAACCGTTCAATGCGGCCAGGGACTGCAGGCCTCTTACGGGGTGATGATTGAAACCCTGGATTTTCACTGGTCGAACCGCGCTCAAGACATGCTGTCGGCGACATTTGCACTGCACCGACAGGAAATGTTGTTGTTGGGCGGACTTCTCGAAGGCAACAGTCTGAGCGAGTTGGCAAGCCCGACCCGCGGCGGCATTTCTAGTCTGAATGCACAATTGCGAGTCATCCAGGCCAAGTCCGGAGCGCCGGGGCTTGCCGAAATGCTGCGGTTGTTTTGTTTTCTGATCGCCGAAGTTGCCTCGGATGACAGGATTGCAAGTGGTGAGGTCCCGCCGCCAGATGGTCATGTGGAATTGCCCGATGGCCAGTGTTTACAGTTCTTTAAACTGGGTGCAGAGACCGGGCAGCCAGTTATCTTTTTGCATGGGTTGCTAGACGGAATTGCTGGGGTGCAGCGGTTACAGTTGCAATTCAGAAAACGCGGGTTTCGAGTCTATGCGCCGTTGCGCTGTGGGTACGGTCAGTCAGGTCCGGTGCCGTCCAATGAACGCAGTATGGATGTATTTATCGATCAGCTGGAAACCATGATTAAGCGGGAAAACCTGCAGCGCCCCATTTTGTTGGGACACCGAGGCGGGGCAGCTTTTGCACATATCGCGGCGCGGAGACTGCGGGACAGGATCGCAGGGGCGGTGGTTGTCTCGGGCATGGGGCCGGTGCAAAAGTTGCGGCAATTATCGGCCCTGCGCTGGCATCATTGGTCGATGGCTATTGCTGCAACTTATTGCCCCCGCGTGTTGCCGCTGGTGGTGAAGCTATGGGCGCGCGGTATTCGCGGGAATGGGCCAATGGTGCTGATGAGGCAGAAGCGGCGGCCGGATGGCAATACCAGCGCACAAATTGACCGTTTACAAATGACTGCCCTTCTGGAGGCCAGTCACAATTTGTCCTTGCAGCAAAATGGCGCCGGGTTGATGGCTGATTTTCATTGGATCGTGAATGATTGGCGGCGCCATATTGACGGCCATTCGGCACCGGTCATCTATTTGCATGGCGATGATGATCAGGTGACCTCGGTTGACCGTTTGCAGCGAACAATGGCCGGGCGCAGTAACGTGCAGGTCCGGCTTTGCCGGGGTGGCGGGGCGATGTTGTTATACACCCGCCCCGAATTGGTGTTTGCGGCGCTTGAGGAATTGGCCGACAGGTAATGCTGTTAGTCAGGCAGGGAAGTACCGGCTGGCGGATCAAAGACCTGTTCAAAGCTGCGGCGCAGCGCGAGGTCGACATCCTCCATGCACAGAGGCAGTCCCAGATCAACCAGGCTGGTCACCCCGTGCTCGGTGATGCCGCAGGGCACAATGCCGTCGAAATGGCTTAGATCCGGATCGAGATTGATCGAGATGCCGTGAAAGCTGACCCATTTTCGCAAGCGGATACCAATGGCAGCAATCTTGTCCTCGGCCTTGGCTCCAGAAATGGTCAGTGGCTTGTCATCACGCTCGACCCAGACCCCAACGCGACCCTCGCGGATGTGGCCAGTGACATTGAACTGGTCCAGGGTCAAGATCACCCATTGCTCTAGCTGTTGCACAAAACGCCGCACATCATGGCCACGTTTGCCAACGTCGAGCATCACATAGATCACCCGCTGCCCCGGGCCGTGATAGGTGTACTGGCCACCGCGCTTACTGTCGTAGACCGGAAATCGATCAGGATCGGTCAGGTCCGCAGGCTTGGCCGAAGTGCCTGCAGTATAAAGTGGCGAATGCTCAACCAACCAGATGCATTCATCGGCTTGGCCGGACGCTATCATGGCGACGCGACTCTCCATGAAGCCGACTGCAGCAGCATAGTCGGTCAGTCCGTCACTGGTGATCCATTCAACCATATTCAGCCCATTTTCTCAGTATCGCCCCTCAATACGGTCTTTAAGGGGGTGGTTTCCAGCCTTTTCAGAATGATTCCTCCTGATAAAATGGGCGCTTTTTTTAGGTATGAGTAATTTTGGAGGTTGAAATGCAATTAAGGTCATTAACAGCTGCCGTTTTATCAAGCTCGTTGGTCTTGGTGCCAGTTGAACGGGTCATGGCCGAAGCAGGCGATTTTGCCGCTGTTGCTCTTATCGGTGCGGTTGTGACCCAGATCATTGCTCCTCAGCAGCCCCAGCCCATGGCAGTTCCAGCTAACCGCA
>Ga0209395_1005873_pt1 | contig 13587 bp, 10 predicted proteins | sample GOMGulsemesocosm_3_FD_184635 | JGI IMG/M metagenome (GOLD analysis project Ga0209395, IMG submission 184635) | Methane-oxidizing microbial communities from mesocosms in the Gulf of Mexico - GOM9D Gulf of Mexico (SPAdes) (version 2) | ecosystem: Environmental > Aquatic > Marine > Cold seeps... | reverse complement strand
CTCACCACAAAATTTGAGGAAAACTTTAAGGATTTGGTGGGCAGCCCAACGTTATTAGACGATGCTATCGCCCTGCTCAATCGAAAGCGGCGACCAAGCTTGCAAAACTGCCAGGCGCTTTTAAGTTTAAATAGACTTTTACCCACCTAAAGACATAAACACTTCACGCTAGAATCACCCTGCCTGCGATTTGTATTTTTAAGTGAAACACTGCAATAAAGTCATAAATCCTAAACATTAAATAGAAAATGGCTTTGCCATTTATAGACAAAACCATTTTGGATAAATCATCGCGACTTCTTTCTAACTATGACTGTCTTAGTTATTTGTTAGATATGCCTTAAGGGCTTATTACTAAATCATCAAAACGACATTCACAGAAATTTGATTTAACGCCTGCCTGCCCAGATGAGTGGTCTGTATTATTGATAACTGCAATAGGTGCGTTGTTTAAAATTATTTCTATTTGAGAGCCTTGTACTTTTATCGCCAAGTCATGCCAGATAAGCGGATCAAGGCCAACACTGATATTTAATAGTGTATTGGCTGAGCCGTTAACGATTGACTTCACTAATAGTTGCCCATCGGTTTTAAGGTAGGCTTCGTAATAGTTTGTACTATCGGATATGCGAGCTACCAGGCGAGCGCCTTCCCAATTTTTAGCCCCTGCATTTCGTTGATTGCGAGTTTTTAAGCGAGCGCTCACCGTGTAATCGCTAGCATTTATATCGCCATTGACTAAAAAGGTTGAAACTGAACTGTCTGCGTTTTCAAGCACAGAAAAATTTCGATCTTCCCATGCATCGTTACCATAGGCTGTATAGCTTGGGTCTAGCTGTCCGTCAGAAAAATCATCAGAAAAGCTAAGTACAGGTGTGGTGGTATCTAGTGACTCAAGGAACGTTGGGAAATAATCAAAAAGTGCATCCTCTGCTACCCCCATATCGACAGAGGCCTTATGACCAAGACCCAACGCGGCATATCGATCAACAATGTCTAAGCCCCTACGAGGGTCATGGATGTCACCTGTAATATCGGGAGTTGAAGGTTTGTAGGGCATGTAAATAGGTTTTGAATCAACCGTTACATCAGTAGCTGGATCCCAAATACTGAGGGATTCCCAAAATGGATCTGGCAAGGCTTGTGGCATATAAATACCACGCACAGATGAGTCGCTATGAGCAAGTTTCCAGCTTGCACCTGAGCCACGTGATCTACCTGCGACGATAATATTACTCATGTCTAAATTAAAGTGAGCGGCATTTGCTCGTAGGTACGCCATAACGAGCTCTGCATCGGCCCATGCGTCTTGGGTCTCAGCAGAAGTAGAGAGCGCTGAATGGGACTCCCAGCTAACGATTGTGTAGTTCTCTGCGGTAATCGTTGCTTTCATGGGGTTGTTTACATTACAAGCTGAACCGCCATTCGCATGAGCGTAAAGGAAAACCGGCTTTGTTCCTGATCCAGACGCTTCATAAATATTTAGCCATTGCCGAGAGGTGTCGTCGGTTCCATAGATAACGCCTTTTTCGTCAGGTGTTGCTTTGTTGGAATCACAATCAACGCTGCTGTTATAGCTTATTCCACTTGCGACATCAGCAAATGCAATATTTGGCAGTGCTACACAAGCACTTAGAGCGGTGGCCTTTAAAAAGGTTTGATAGCTTTTCATTCTTATTGGACCTTTGTATTTATGCTTTTTTATTAGACAAGTCGAACAATCTGAAAATAGGCTAACACATGAACTTTGAACTAAAATAGGTTAACGATTAAGCACGGCCTGTTTTGGAGGTAGTTTGGCCTGATAGGAATATGATTGTTGGTCAGGCTGTGTGAATATCGGACAATCTTCAATTTAGGCCAGTAATGGCTGGTTCAGGGGTTGTATGCAAAAAAAACCAAGTCTGTATGTCAACGCTTTACGGGTTCAGACGTTATACATAGAACCACGTTTGTATGTAAACGGCTTAGTAGTAGCGATGGGCTAATGAATAATAAAAATATTGAATCTTCAGTACTTGCAAGTTGGGTATTAGCGATCTATCGAACCATCCAGTCTTATGGGGTGAATCCTGATCCTTTGCTAAAAAGTGCAGGCATAGACAAGTCCTTATTAAGCCAGCACCAAGCTCGCATTCCTTCAGCAACATCCGATAAATTATGGCGTTTAGCGGAACAAGAGACAAAAGACCCTTTTATTGGGACTCGTGTTCCCGATTATATGACAATTAATACGCTTTATGCCGTTGATGCTGTGGCTCAAGCTTCTTCAACGCTCAGAGAGATTCTTCGTTACACCTGTCGTTTTTCTCGTATCGTGACCACCGCCGTTGAGTTGGTACTTGAAGAGCAGGGCGATAGTGGAGAGCTGAACTTTACGGAGTTAGGGGATATCCCTTTATGTGATCAAGCTGTGGATGCGTTTATGTTTGTCATCTTCGTGACACTTCAACCTATCTTGCAGGTTATTGATTCTTCTGAACCATTTTTTTTAGAGGTTGATGTGACACGGCCTAAACTTAAAAATGCTAAGTTATACGAAGAGACTTTTCATTGCGCAATTAATTATGGGTGCCAACAAAATCGTGTCCGCATTAATTCAAATATGCTGGATATTGAATTACCCAGTGCTAATCCGGAGTTCACCCGAATAAGTGAAGAAATGTTAGTGGCTTATCTTTCTCGAATACAGAATCAGGATGTCGAGGTGAAAGTGCGTGTCGCGATTATGGAGCTAATGAGCGCGCAGAATTTGAGTAAAGAAAAGGTAGCGAGCCGGATAAACACCAGTGTTAGAAATTTAACACGCAAGCTAAGTGAGGTAGATCTGACCTATAATCAGCTTGTTGATTCAATTCGCCAAGAGAAAGCCATTGGTTTGATTAAGCAGTTTGATGTTACCTTAGCGGAAATTTCGTATCAGGTTGGTTTTGTTGATGGTAACGGTTTTATTCGTGCTTTTAGGCGGTGGACAGGAATGACTCCTGGGCAATATAGAAAAAGTATTCAGTCTGAAAGTTCATCGTAAGAAGTTTCAGCTCGCCTTTTTAATTAGCGAGTCGAAACCGGTAGAATCACAATATAAGTGCAACTCCGAACTAAACCTGCAACTACGGGTTCACGCTATAAATTTCTTTATCGTACTTATTATTCGATACTAAAATTTCAAATTTAGGGTGATTCACAATTTTGCCTATTAGCTCTTGAACAGTTGGCAAGAAAGATTTTGGCATATCGTTGCCACAGGCAAAGCCACCCATGAAACTAGCGCTGTATTCTCTTTTGTGAACAACCGTAAATTGATTGCCATTACCATTCGAAACCGTTAAGTCAAATGTCCAGTGAGCATCTGTCATACCAGAGCTAACATCAGTACGGTTCAGGTTGCCATTAATGGTGATTTTTGAAGCTTGCGAATACATACCTGCCAGCTTTAGTTCTTCAACCAGGGCACTCTCTATATACCCCTCAAAGGATTTTCCATCGGGCATATCAACATTATTGGCTAGACGACACAGCACCTTGTATTCACTCTGATTCGCTGTGAATTTACCCACATTTATTTGAGTATTTAGGGTTTTAATTTGTTGCTGATTATCGGCGGTGGTTTGGTATCGGTCTGCTGTCACCGCACAACCAGTTGATAGCAATGTTATGACCAACAATGCTGGCAGTCTTAGGCTTGTTAACATTTAAATATTCCTTTTATTTATTAAGTGCACTAGCGATACATGAATCACGGCCGCTTATCTACAGACCGCTTACCCTATTCATGGGACAGAAACACTAACTCAAAAAGGCCTTAACAATCAATGATTTAACGCAATTTCTATAGATACTAAGTTTTTGAACAAACAAAGGCGTAAGGGGGGACTGGTCTGTTTGTGCGCTTAAGGTAAAAGGCAAGCCCTACCCGCGCGCCACGGGGTAAAAAACCAGCCTTTCCACAGCGCGGGTGCAGGTCTTGCTTTGTGTGTTTAAGGCACAACGCAAGAACTGCCCCTCGCGCCCTTCTATAAGCGACTTGCGGTTTTTTGACGATCGTCAGCTGGGGTTTTAGTATAGCGGCCGTCAATTTGAATTAAGCGTTTACTGCCATTCATTAAGGCCTTTACACGACTGTCTGAAGTGCTTGCCGATAGGCCATCTTCAGAGGAATTTTTAACGCTAGGGCTAGCAAAGTCAAATGACCAAAAATAATGCCAGCGTCCAGCAATGTGCTTTTTAGCAATATCAAACCAGCCAAAGTACCAGGGCTTAAGTTCTACAAAAGCGATTTTGTTTAATAGGCCAACGTTTTTATCGCCGGCAACCCCTGTGCTGGTTACACCTGAAGAGCGATAGCCTTCAAAAATCACGCCCCAGTCTTTTAGTTCGTCTACATAATCGCGGGCCACTTCACCCACCCAGCGGTTATTTAAATAGCTTTTTTCACCTGTAGAATAAAAAGGGTCCAGTAAGGCAATACGAACGGGTTTTAGTTTACTGTTGGTAGTTCCAGCGTTAATCCCATCTTTTAGCTTTTTACTGATCACAAGGGCCATTTGGTTGCCTAAAGAGTGACCGGTGATAATGACGCGGTTACCTTGGTAGCCGGCCATATTGTCACGTAAAGATTCAAACATTAGCTGCCCAGCGCTAACGGAAGGCCCATTATGATAACTGCCACTACTATCGCGCCAGCGCATGTCACGGTTTCCGTTGGCTGACCATATTTTAGCTTCGGCATCTTTTACTTCGCCTTCGTCGGCAAATTGATTCCAATAAAGTATGCCCACGTTATAACCCGCTTGGCGCCATGCGAAGGCTAGATCCGCGTCTGGTCCGTCATTCTCTTCCACATTCCAGGTTTCCCGTGATTGATTTTTACTGGAGTTATTTTGCCAACCGTGGACGTAAATAACCGTTGGGCTGTTTTTGTCGTAATAGGCGTTAGCATGGCCAGGAGTGGCTTTTTCGTTGTTATCGCTACTGCCGTACCAATACAGGCCGTAATCTAAATTATCGAATACGGATTTTGGGAATACGCCAGTGGTGGCCAACGCCATATTGCTAATAAGCAAGCCAAACAAGATAAGGCTCAAGTGTAGGGTTTTCATGTATCACCTATTTAGGTTTATTATTTAGGAGGCTCAATGTATGCAGGACATCAAGTGCTGACTAAATTAACGGCTTTTGTTTTTAAAAGGGATGCAAAAGAAGGCTAAAGTAGGTCAAAAGAGTTTGACCCTTAAATATAGTAAACCGTGGCGTAAATGGGCGTATTCTTGACTGTTAGAATGCGTAACATACAAAATAATAATGACGATAAAAACAATGAAGTTAGCTACATTTATCTTGGGAGCTCTTCTTCCCCTGCTCTGCATAGCTTTGCCAGAGAAAATAATATCAACGGATGATTTAAGTCACGGGCCGGTAGCCTTAGATGCTCTGTGGGCGTTTGATTGGCAAGAGCTGCATACTGATGTAAATGCCCCCATGCAAGACGGGTTAAAGTTGCCCGGTTTATGGCATAAACAAGGGCCGTATCAGGCCAAAGGGTTTGCCACCTTGCGGCTGTCGGTTGCCTTACCTGAACGCGCAAAATATTATTTACGGATTCCCGATGTGCCCAGTGCGGTCAGTGTTTGGGTTAACGGTGTGCAGTTATATCAAAGGGGCATTGTTGCGAAGCAAGCACAATTTGAGCAGCCAGCATTTGGCCCCGAGGTTATCTCCTTACCGCCTAATGACCGCTATAACATCATCATGCACATTAGTAACTTTCATCATAAAGATGGCGGTGTCTGGCATGACCTAATGATTGCGGATGCTCAGCATCGCTCTGAATTACATCAAAAAAATACTATAATAGAAGCCATAATCTTCAGCATATTAATGCTCACATCCATATACATATTGGTGAACAATATTTTTCGCCATAACCATGTTAGCCACTTATTGTTTGCGGCTTTCATTTGGGCGGTGGCACTGCGCAGTGTGCTAATAGGGGAACGTATTGCTTACGACTTTATTGATGATATCAGTTGGTTAACTTGGCAGAGGCTGGAATACATTTTATTGTTTGTGGCGCTGCCATGTTTTGTCTATTTCTTCCATCGTTTTTTTACCATTAAAAACAGTATATTTGCGCATATTATTGCACTTAGTTCAGTCATTTTAATTACCTGCACTTTATTTTATCCGGCTGATGTATTCAGTCATTTTGGGATTATTAATCAATTACTGGTTTTATTGTCAGTGCTGTACTGCTCAATCGTTATGGCAGTATTAGTTAAGCAAAAGGTTAAGTATTCATTTTTGTTTTCCGTGAGCTTTTTTGGAGCCTTAGTATTCATTATTCATGATTATTTTTATACGAATTTATGGATTCAATCTAGGCCATTGACACAGTATGGCATGGTGTTTTTTGTGGCTATGCAGTTGTATATATTGTGGCTGCACAGAAAAGATGAAGATAAACTAATTATGTTTGTTAAGTCATTTATTGACTATAAAGTTCGAGATTTAAATTCCAACAAACTAACCGCCGAACCTCAAGAGCCATTTAAAGTGTCACAATTAGTCACGACAATTAGGCCTTATTGCCATGCTTTAAATTTTTCCATTGCACTTACAGACGATGACGCCCTACTGGCTGTGGATAAAGAAAATTTGCAGAATATTATTTTAATATTAGCCAGAATGGCGAATGCCAATGGCATCGATGGTGTACTTAGAATAAAGATAAAAGAAGAGGTTGCAAGCTTTAAACTAAGTTTAGATGGGCCCATGGTTAATAATCAGTTAGCGGAGGATAGTATGAATTCCGTACATTATTTATTAAACGAAATGGAACAGGTTATTCACATTGAGCACTTTCATTCTACGACAGTACTTGAATTTACAATTCCTATTTTTAACGCATTAGGCGATAAACCTAATAAACAAGCACAAGTTTATTCAGGTAATCCGATGGCCACCAGTATTTTATATTCGAATGATGATAACGGCGTTATAAACAAAAGCCTTAAAGAATACTTTTATTTAGTAAAAACATGTATTTCTCATGATTCAATTATGAAAAATAGACCGGCTCTAATTATTTGGAAAATGAAAGATTGGACCGCTTATTCTATTGAAGATATGAGGACCGTCATTTCAGATTTTCCTTCCATACCGGTTTTACTAATTATTGATCAGCATCAAAAAAATCAATTAGCGCAATGTATTCGCATGGGTATAACCGACTATATTATTACGCCAGTTTTGCCTGAAGAATTAATACTAAAAGTACAGCGTGTACAGCAACTAAAAGGCCCTGAGTTAACAGTAATTGAAGTTGGTGGCGATATAAGAGAGGTTGCGGTTAACCTAATTCGTAATAGTATTTCTTTATGGCAAAAGTATAGTAATAAAAGCAAGGTTGAATTAGCTGAAAGCAGTGGGCTTTGGCGTGTTTATGTTGATGGCAGTACGGCCAAAACCCGTACATTAGATAAGTATTTATCGTTGCAAGCCTTACCAAAGAACCCGCGCTGGGAAACCGTGGCTAGAACCGCTAGCTATGTTTTAGAAGAATGTGAGTTAAATGATAAAGATCGAAACGATTTTGTACAGAAGCTTGCATTGTTTAATCAATTACTACCTTCTTGAAGTGCATTTGAGGGACGACGGTCTTGTTTTGTGCGCTTAGGCCACAACGCAAGACCTTAGCAACTAGGGCCAGGCCTTACCTTGTGCGCTTTTCACAATTCGGCTTACCCGTGAATAGTGCAACCCAAACTGCAAGCCCACCTGCTTCATACTAAACAGGCCAGTTTGGTAAGCTTCTAAAATACCGGTATTTCGGTCTGGGTTTTTATCCATTATTTCTTGTAACGTAAAGGTTGCCAGCCTGCGTTGCACCCTTGGTACTTCGCTTAGGTCGGTACCGGAGCTAGCCTGCAAGCTGGATAATTTGCCCTGCATTTCTTCAATAAACTCCTCTTCACCCAAATACACCTGGTTTTTTAAATCATCCATGGGGCTAGGCTGGTTTTTACCGGCTTTTACAAACTCACGGTAATGTCTAGTGGCAACATTTTTAGTTTTGGCAAATTGTGACAACAACCAATGAGTGACCAACCAATTGGGCCCTTTGGTTAAAAAAGCGGTGGCGCGGTAGCTGCTCCACTTCCAGTCTTTGGCGCTGCGTACCATTTCAGCCCGTACCGGGTTTAACACTATGTAGCGGGCCAGTTCTTGCTTCTCTACCAGGATGGCTTTATAGCGCCCCTGGTATACATGCCCTACTCGTTTATGAGTGCGATTAAAATCTTGCGCTTCTTTATAATGAATGGGAAACCGTTTAACTGCCGCATGCCTTTTGAAAGGTTTCCGTCGGGTGTTTCAATTAATAAGTGGTAATGATTACTCATTAAACAATAAGCATGCACCACCCAGTTATAGCGCTGACAAACGTGTTCGAGCACGTTTAAAAACTGGTGCCGGTCGGCATCGGTAAGGTAGATATTTTGTTGAGCATTGCCACGACTGGTGACGTGGTACAAGGCATTAGGCTTTTTATAAAGGAGAGGCTAATCGCATGGGGCGTGACATGGTGGCCACCTATATTTAAGGGCTTAAATATAAATTGGGAAAAGGCAAAATGATAAACCTGACGCCTTAACGTAAGTGAAGTAGCCCGAATTCAACAGGGTAAAACTATAAATGCATCACTAAGAAGAATAACTTATTAAACTTGAGAGTTAAGAACAACGATTACACACGTCCCTTTTCCTACTTCGCTTTGAATTTTTAAACTACCGCCATGAGCCTTGGCAATTAACTCACACAAATACAAACCCAGGCCAAAACCTCCGGTCTTTCTTAGGCGGGCATCGTCTACCCGATAAAAAGCCTGTGTTACATATTGAATATGCTCTAAGGGGATACCCGCGCCTGTATCTTGCACTGTGATACATGCGTTACCATCCTCCATTTTTAGGGTGACCGCTACCTCGTTATCACTGTGCTGCAGAGCATTGCTAATTAAGTTACGCAGCAATAAACGCATGCGTAATGGGTCTAGTTGTAGAATAGGGAATTCAGCTTCCCCAACACTGCTATTTGTTAGGCATTTGTTTATCACTCGATTATAGCAAGACAGGTTCAGCTCCATCACTAGTTCATTTATTAGTTCTGGTAACTGTATAGGCTCTAGGTTTAAGACTTTATGGGAACTGTTTAAGCGCTCAGACTCTAATATTTCACTGATTAAGGCTTCCATTTCCTGAATATCTCGACGCAGCGTAGCCTGTTGAGCGTTTTCACCCATTAATTCGGTAGCCAATTTCATGCGAGTGAGGGGTGTGCGTAATTCATGACTAATGGCCAGTAGCATTTGCCGCTTGGCTTGAAGCATTTTTTCAATTTGTTCTGCCATGTTATTCATGACTTGAGTTAAACGTCCGAGTTCATCTTCACGCTTAACAGGAATGCGGTATTGAAGTTCACCCTCTGTGAATTTAAGACTGCCAATGTGTAAATCTTGTATAGGAGAAAACATACTTTTAATGGCGCGGTAACTTAAATACAGCACAGCCACCATGAGTATAAAAAATACATAGGCACGAAGTGGAATCTTAAAATCAGAAAAATCTCGGCGCTTACTGATGTATACTTGCTTAATATTTTCAGGTTTTAGGGTCTGTGATTTTTGTAGCTTTATATCAGAGGCAATTGCATTAGAAGCGATTTGATTGGATATGCGTATGTAAAAAATACCACGACGATGAGCATATTCAGCATTTGAAATTTCACTTTTCTTAAATTTAAGTGATTGCAATATATCTTGCTTATGCTCTTCTTGGTTTGGGTGGCTTCTCCAGATTTTTCCTTTTTCTATAATGGTGATGTTTAACCTTAATTCATCGGCCAATTTTTTAGCCAGCACCAAATCACTGGCACTGCCAATACGCTCCACTAAGCTGGCGCTGTAGTCGGCAAAGATATTTTCAAAGCCGCGCCAGCGATGTTGATTTTCTTGGGCAATGAAACGAAAGCTGCCCGAAATTAAAAACAGTAAGGCAAAAGCCGTGACAATAAAAATCATCAATAATCGCAACATCAGTGGCATGGTTTTTAGCCGCTTAATAAGCGTCATAAAACTTCACCCACAAAACAGTAACCTGCCCCCCATACCGTTTTAATAAACTCTGTTTCACTTTCTTCCTTTAGTTTTTGTCGTAAACGGCTAATGGCGATATCAACCGAGCGCGAATACAGCTCTACTTCCGTGCCCTTTAAGTGATTCAGAATATCATCACGGGAAAATACGGTTTGTGGGGACTGTGCCAACAGTACCAATAAGCGGTATTCGGTGGTGGTGAGCTCTAAGGTTTTATCTAGTAACATCACCTGTTGGCGCTGGATATTGATGGTTAAGCCACTGAACTCTAATAAATTGCTATCTTTGGCACTGCCCCCGTTACTGGCTTTTACAGTACGGCGCAATATGGTTTGTAAGCGCGCCACTAATTCTCTGGGTTCAAACGGTTTGGCCAGGTAATCATCGGCCCCTATCTCAAGTCCCACCACTCGGTCCATTACATCGCCACGGGCGGTCAGCATAATAATGGGAATATCGTTGTCTTTTCGTATTTGTTTGCACACCTCAAAGCCATCTTGCTCGGGCAGCATGACATCTAAAATTATGGCTTGGGGTTGTTGCTGGCGAAGTATTTCATAGCCCAAAGACGGGCAATTGGCCGATAACAGCTCCATATCAAAACGGGCCAGATACTGAGTTAACAAATCGGCCAACGATTCATCGTCATCTATGATGAGTACTTTCAATCACACTGCCCCTAGTTAATTCATGCCTTACTAATATTAGTATTATAGGCGGTTGCCAAACGGATAACATGAACATTTTTTCAATTGTTACAACTTGATACAACTAGATACCTTGCTGAAAAGTATACATTCACCATTGGCTCTACTATGAACTCCCAACTTACGAAGTTCAGGAGCATTACATGAAATACATTAACAAGAAGAGCCTTTCTGCCTTAGGCATGGCCGCACTGGCTTTAACCATGGTATTGGGATTATCTGCTTGCCGCAGCACCCCAGAAGAGAAAGCCGAGTTTGTAAGCGAGCGCATTAGTGACAAACTTGAATTAAATGAAACACAACAAACCCTGCTGAACACGTTAAAAGACAAGGCCTTATTAGCCGGTAAAAGCATGAAAGACAACAAAACAGAAATGAAGGGCAGCCTCGTGGCGCTTATTTCACAACCCAGCCTAGACCACGATCAAATTACGCTGTTTATGGATAGCGCGATAGCCTCTATGCGCACCAATGTGGATGATGTGATACCCAGCTTTATTGCTTTTCATGCCAGTTTGAGTGATGAGCAAAAAGCGCAGGTGACCGACTTTATTGAAAGTCACCGCAAGCACCATTAACCGCTAGCGGCTAATTTTAGCGAGGGTACCTTGGTGCCCTCTCGCCCGAATAGATTTCCCCAGCATAAGTGCCGGGGAATTAATCCTTCAGACATTAAAGACCACTTATCACAGGAGTATCATCAAGCGAAACTGGCACAGCGTGCAGCGCCATCTCATCTATTATGATTTTTAAAGCGGCTGCGTCTAGCCGGCGAATGGGAAAACTCATACTTGATATGGGGGTTTTATTTTGCAACGCGTTTTCAATGGCTGTTATCGCATTGCCAGCTGCATCAGAGCTGACAGCAAAGTTGGTATAATCTAATAGAGTGACTCGATTTTCTGTGCCTATAAGGGTGATAATTAAGTCATTTCCGCTTTCATGAAACCAAAGATCGGTCAATTCGTAACTTGAAAATACCAGTTCATCGCCAATGGCTCGATCCGCTGCCTCGTAAATAATATCTTGGCCAAATTCACCGTTAAAAATGTAGACATCGGCGTCGGCACCGCCCTCTAAGTAGTCATTACCAGCACCGCCCACCAGGTAATCATTACTTGAACCACCTGCTAAGCTGTCATTACCGTCTTCACCGGCTAAGGTGTCAGCACCTGCTTCCCCTTGTAGAGAGTCATTACCCAAACCACCACTTATGACATCATCGCCTGTGCCACCAGATAAAAGGCTGTCATCACCAATACCACCTGACAGGAAGTCGTTGCCCTCTTGGCCAGAAAGGGTGTCTGTGCCCTCTTCACCAAATAGGATATCGTCATCGTCCCCGCCCTCAAGCGTATCATTACCTTCACCACCAAATAATGTATCTTTGTCAGCTCCACCGTACAAAGTGTCGTCACCGGAATCCCCTTGCAAAGTATCTTCATGAACGCCGCCATATAATATGTCGTTATCGGCACCACCACTTATGATGTCGTTACTGATACCGCCATAAAGTGTGTCTTCACCTTGGCTACCTGTGATGGTATCGCTGCCCTCACCACCGTACACAATGTCATCACCGTCGCCCCCTTGCAGAGTGTCTGCGCCAGCACCTCCCATCAAAGTATCGTTGCCTGCATTGCCGTTGATGATGTTGTTGTAGAGGTCGCCATTGATGGTGTCATCAAAATCAGAACCCACCACGTTTTCTATGCTTTGGAAGCTATCGCCTTGCGCAGTACCACCGGTGGATTCGCTTGTATTATCCAAACTAATGTTGATGGCTTGCGCTGAATCGTAATAAATGGCGGTATCGCTGCCCTCACCACCATCCAAGGCATCAGCCCCTATACCACCAATTAAGCTATCGTCACCTTCATTACCGTATAAGAAATCATCACTTTGACGACCACTTATAATGTCATGTCCGCCAAGCCCACTTAGTACATTGCTTTGCGCGTCACCTGTTACCCAATTAGCTAAATTACTGGCTTCCTCATAAAAACCTTGAAAGCGAATATCGAAATCACCTATAAGAGGAAACCTTAAAATTTCTATTTTGGTACTGTCATCTAAGAACCAATCTTTTATTGTTATTTCATCATTTGTTTCAAATACATAAATATGTAATTCAAAACCAATACGCTTAAAATCTAGCTGATCTGGTCGAATACTCGCGCCAAAAACGATCACATCTATTCCTGTACCTTCAGCGTTATAAGGCCCCGGTTCAGGTCGCGCCAAACCATGTACTGAATCGAACTCGGCAAAGATGTCCTTGCCATCACCTAAGGAGAAATAGTAAACATCATCCCCGTAGCCACCCACTAATAAGTCATTGCCTTTGCCGCCAGTTAAGTAATTAACTTGTTCATCACCAATTAATACATCAGCCGAATCAGAACCGATTTGGTTGAGCTTGCACTCACCAACACAGCGGCCAGCAATGAGCACACTACGGCCAAGCGTTTCTACCATCCATTCACCATCTTCGCTGGAATATGATGCGCCGCCGCTGTCTGGCAAAGTGCTATTTTGTTGAAGCCAGTAATGGCTAAATTCGACAGGATTGGCAGCTACTATGGACAATTGATAGGTGCCTGGCTGTAATGTAAACAAGTTTTCTTGCTGCACATTAAATGTGTATACATTTTCAAGTAAAGCCAATTCATCTAACTTAAGTGCCTGAGCCGCGACTATTTTTGAAATTACGCTGTTGTCTATTGGCAG
>Ga0209395_1005872_pt1 | contig 13589 bp, 16 predicted proteins | sample GOMGulsemesocosm_3_FD_184635 | JGI IMG/M metagenome (GOLD analysis project Ga0209395, IMG submission 184635) | Methane-oxidizing microbial communities from mesocosms in the Gulf of Mexico - GOM9D Gulf of Mexico (SPAdes) (version 2) | ecosystem: Environmental > Aquatic > Marine > Cold seeps... | reverse complement strand
ACTTTAAAAGCATTAAGTGCAAGTATTAATTATGATTTTTCAAAGTTAACTAAATTACTTGAAGCAGAAGACTTACAAGGCAACTTAAGTATTGCCTTTGGTTATAATACTGAACCTAAAATTGTCCAACGATATCAAACAGCATATGCTGAATTAGTGTCTTCAGGTAAACTCATTGAAATACAGAAAAAATGGTCAATTAAAGACGAATATTAATCGACATGTTTATTGTCAATAACACCAATCATTTCAACTTTTGTAAATGATTCACTATTTCCTACGACATTCATCCAACAAAAACATTTCATAGAGATCATTAAAGAGCTGAGTCATTTTATACTTATTTGGCTAGTGAAATATTCTTTCAAAAAGTTAAGTAATAATCTCAGTTTCTTTGAGTTAGCTGTGCCCGGAGGGAAAACACCATAAACATTTATGTCGCTAAAAACATAGTCATCAAGCACTGTTTCTAAGGTGCCAGCCTTTATTTTCGGCCAAGCATCGTAAGTAGGAATTCGTGCTAAGCCATGGCCAGCTTCTACGAATGAAGTACGCGCCGCCGCATTATTAGTACTAATACTTCCTTTGGTGGCAATACTGAATGACCGAGTGCCTTTCTTTAAAGTTAATACCCCAGAAGTCAGTTTGTAGATAACCCATTCATGATCACCTAAATCAGCAGGTTTTGTTGGGCGCCCATACTGAAGAAAATACTCAGGTGAACCACAAAGGCAGGTTGTGAGGGTAGCAAGTTTACTTGCTTGTAAAGCTGAGTCAGGTAAGGGCGCGCCACGAATGGCCAGATCAATGCCTTCTTTCATAATGTTAACGACTTCATCCGTTAACATGACATCAAGCTCTATTTTAGGATAGATTTTTTTAAACTCATTAAGTGCAGGTACTACTGTCTGTAACCCTACATTTACCGGGCAGGTAATTTTAAGTAAGCCGACCGGCTCATTTTTGTAGTTTTCAATTTGTAGGTTGGCAGCACTGGCTTGCTCGGCAATAACACGACAGCGTTCATAATACGCTTGGCCTGCTTCAGTAAGATTAATTGAACGTGTTGATCGGTTAAGCAGCTTTACTTCGAGCTGTGCTTCAAGCTTTTTCAGGTGATAACTGACTACTGCTCGAGATAATCCTAAATGTTTCGCCGCGGCGCTTAAGCTGCCTTGTTCAATAACTTGAGCAAAAACAACCATACTTTTAAGTTGTTCAAATGAAACATCCATAACTCACCTATTAATTAAATATACATAACAATTATTTGTCGTAACTTTATACAACAAACATTGTATCAATTGTTGATACAATGTTGTCAGTTTTATCTGCATTGTTCATAACGTTTCTTGAGCATATACTCGCTGTATAGAAAATATAAACACACTCAAACGTATTTATACTCACATATACAAATAAATGGATGAATGATAATGACTAAAAAAATATTGATGGTACTTACTTCACATGATGAGCTTGGTAACACAGGTAAAAAAACAGGTTTTTGGGTTGAAGAGTTTGCTGCCCCTTATTACGCATTTATCGATGCAGGTGTTGAAGTAACATTGGCAACACCAAAAGGCGGCCAAGCACCTATCGACCCTACAAGTACACTAGCAGACTTTCAAACGGCGGCGACGGCTCGTTATGACGGTGATGATTTAGCGCAAGCTGAAATTGCAACGACGTTAGTATTATCTTCGCTTAACGAAAGTGACTTTGATGGCGTTTTTTACCCAGGTGGCCACGGTCCATTATGGGATCTTACTGACAATACCGACTCAATCGCTTTGATTGAAAGCTTTCTTAAAGCAGGCAAGGGTGTTGCGACAGTTTGCCATGCCAGTGCAGCTTTATTAAATGTTAAAGAAGCTTCGGGTGATTTTGCAATTAAAGGTAAAGCAGTTACGGGTTTTACTAACAGCGAAGAAGAAGCGGTGCAATTAACAGAAGTTGTACCTTTCTTACTTGAAGACGAACTGATTAAACATGGCGGCGAATACCAAAAGGCACAAGACTGGCATGCCTTTGTTGTACAAGACGGTCTTATTATTACCGGTCAAAATCCAGCAAGCTCTGCACTAGCGGCTGAAAAGTTACTGACTCAGCTTTCTGCATAGGCGATCAACTAGACTATCAATTAGATGATCAACTAGATAATCAAATTAAATAATCAAATTAAATAATCAGTTTAGCTCATTGGCTTAGTTAAACTGATTGAAATAAATATAGGACTATCAATGTTAAATTTTAACTTTCAAAACCCAACTAAAATTCACTTTGGGATAGGACAAATTGCAGAGCTTTCAAAAGAGATCCCGCTAAACGCAAGAGTATTAATGGTTTATGGTGGCGGCTCAATTAAAAGTAATGGCGTGTATCAGCAAGTAAGTGATGCCCTTATTGAACATACTTGGTTTGAATTTTCGGGTATAGAACCAAATCCAACCTACGACACCTTGATGAAAGCCCAAGAAGTTATAAAAGCAGAAAACATTGATTATTTGCTTGCCGTTGGTGGTGGCTCTGTTGTTGATGGCGCTAAATTTATTGCTGCCGCCGCGCATTACGAAGGTAATGGTGAAGCTAACAACGAAGCTAACGATCCATGGGATATCCTTGCTAAGCAGCAAGGGTTCACAAAAGCATTGCCGATTGGCGCGGTATTAACTTTACCTGCTACCGGCTCTGAAAGTAATGGTAATTCTGTGGTAACACGAGATGGTAATAAACTGCCTTTTTCTAGCCCTTTAGTTCGTCCATTATTTGCTGTGTTAGACCCAAGTGTGACCTTGTCATTATCTGATCGTCAAATTAGCAATGGTGTAGTTGACGCTTTCATTCATACGATAGAGCAGTATTTAACATACAGCGTAAATGGCAAGGTGCAAGACCGTTTTAGTGAAGGTTTATTGCAAACCTTGATTGAAGAAGGGCCAAAAGCGTTATCTGCAGCGACAAAGGATGATTTGGACGTTAGAGCTAATATTATGTGGTCGGCAACGATGGCTTTAAATGGTTTGATTGGGGCAGGTGTACCGCAAGATTGGTCAACTCATATGATAGGGCACGAATTAACCGGTGCTTTTGGTATTGACCACGCACGTACTTTATCAATTGTATTGCCTGCAGTAATGAAAGTGCGTCGAAAGCAAAAACGTGAAAAATTACTACAATATGCAACACGTGTATGGCAGATAACCGAAGGTGATGATAACGCGCGAATCGATAAAGCGATTAGTTTAACTGAGGCGTTCTTCGAGAAGATGCAAGTACCAACACGTTTATCTCACGTAAATTTGGGTAGCAAAGATATCGATTTATTGATTGACCTATTACAGCAACACGGTATGACAGCATTGGGCGAAAAAGACGATATAACTTTAGCAATAAGTCGTGAAATATTAACTCAAGCATTATAAGTGAAGCATTGCTGTTTTATTTTATCACCTAAAATATTTATTTAGCCTTATGAGCTGAAAAGATAAAGTGAAATATTCACATTATACTCTTGGTTCCTGTTAATTTATGGCTAAAAGGGACCAAGATAATAGCTCTGTTTTATTAGATATCTCATTGATTACCTACTGTAATAATTATAGTTTACTTAATTGTTATGAATCGTTAAAAGCTCACTATGCTTACTGTGGACGCCACGACTCACCAAGGGTCAGTAAATCAGTTGCTTCAATATTTGATTCGGGCATTAATGTGTCTTTAAATGCCGTCATATTTGGCTTTACTGAGTCTTTTCGCCAAATGAGGCAGGTTGTGGTTTTACTTATATGTTCAGGAAGTGCATGGATTTTTAAGCCTTCAACAAAAGGGTAACAATCTAGTAACTTTTCAGGTACGAAAGCAACGCCCATCCCGGCTGTAATACAATTTAGTAAAGTGAAATATGAGTTTATCTCTATTATTTTGGGAATAATAGCTTCATTTTTTAACCACTTTGCTAACCGCGTGCGATAAATACATTGATTTGAAAAACCAAGAATTGTCGGTTTATCTCCTAAATCAGCTGGCGAGTTTATAACATCATGCCTTAATGCGGAAACGAGTACTAAAGTTTCACTAAATATGGGAACAACCTCTACTCGTTTATCAAATATTGGATCTGAAACCATTGCTAAATCAAGCTGACTTGCTAATATCTTTTCCACCAAATTTCCGGTCGGGCTTACCGTCAGCTCTAAATCAACTTCCGAAAAATTTTGATGATAATCCATCAATACCTTCGATAGCCGGGATGCAGCAACGGCCTCAACGCTACCTAAACGTAATACGCCAGAAGGTTTACTTTGATTCAGTTCCGTTAGTGCTTCTTCGGCCATGGATAATATTTTTTTGGCATATCCAAAAAGCTGCTCACCTGCAGGAGAAGCCCTTAATCGATTTTTCTCTCTTATGAATAAAGACTTATCTATGTCTGCTTCAAGCTTTTGAATTCTAGAAGTAATATTTGATGGCACTCGATTAAGCTGTTGAGCAGCGGCACTAATTCCACCGGTTTCAATGACTTTACAAAATATGGTGAGGTCTGATAATTCCATAAAACACTTCCTTCTCATTTTGAGAATGTCTAATTCTTAATTATTCATTATTAATGAAAGTATACAAGAGATATAGTGTCGACATCAAAACTAAAAACACGTGAAGGAACAAAATGCAACAAACACAACGCCAAGGCTATTTAGCCGCATTAGCGGCAGTTATTATTTGGTCAGGATTTATTTTAGTCTCTCGAATGGGCGGGATCAGCGAGTTACTTTCATATGATGTTATAGCCATACGTTATATTACTTGCGCTTTAGCCGTATTACCCTTTTGGTGGTTTAAGTATCGCTTTAAGCTTTTTCAACCTAAGTTAATATTACTTAGTCTGATTGGCGGTTTTGCTTATGCTCTATTCGTTTTTAAAGGTTTTGAATTGACACCTGCCTCACAGGCTGCGGTTATTTTACCCGGTTTGATGCCCGTACTTATTATTGTATTGTCGGTTTTTATCAATAAGCAGGCTCACGCAGTAACTAAATGGTTAGGCACAGCTGTTATTACTTGTGGTGTCGGGATTTTATTCTGGCAAGAATTTACCCTACATGGGCAGTTATCCCTAGGACATTTAACTATGGGTGCAGCAGCGCTATGCTGGGCATTGTTTTCAGTGTTATTAAATCGGTGGAAAGTCAGTCCTTGGCAAGCAACCGTGTCATTGTCAGTGATCACCTGCCTGCTTTATTTGCCCATTTATTTATTATGGTTACCTAAAAATATTAGCCTTAATTTATGGCAAGATATTTTACTGCAAGGCTTTTATCAAGGCTTACTCGCCGCGACAATTCAAGTTATGTTATACACAAAAGCAGTACAACTTATTGGCGCAGCAGGTATGGGCAGTATGATGGCAATAGTTCCTGTATTGGCAGGGGTAAGTGCTCTGTTTGTTTTTGACGAAACTTTAAAACCCGCCTTAGTTATCGCCATGACTTTAGTTAGTTTTGGTGTGTGGTTAGCTAATACTCAACGATTTAGTTCAAAAAATCTGCACAAATCAGGAAAATTAATTTGCAAGTAGCTTCTATAAAGCACTAGCTATGCATTGACTTATTTAGTCAAAAAATTAAAAAGAAAACAAATAAGTAAATGTATCCTACCTTAACTTTTAAATTGTTAATTTTTAGATAAACCTTGCTGGTTTAACAAATATAGCGATAATCGGGCAAGGTTTTATTCGCTGAGTTTATAAAGTGCAATTATTAGAAATAGAATGTTTAGGAAAAACGCTAAGGTTAGAAGGTTCAATGGCAGGTTGGCAGCAACTATTTTGGGGTGAACAATGTGTCTCACAAATTAGTGCGAATGCTGATAATGAGTCATTTTCACATCATTTTTCGTTGCAAAATGAGCAGGGGGAACTGCAAGTTGAGCTTAACGGTTCACTGCAATGGCAGCCTTTTTCATTGCAATTCAATCTTTTAGTCAATGATGAGCTTTTACACAAAAATACCGTTTATGAAAAAGATATAGAGCAACGCCAAGTCGTACAAGGTGAAAAACAGGCAATAAAATTTAGTATCATTGGCATAGCGGGTCTAGGCTTAAAGTTATTAAAAAGTGCCAAGGTCATAAAAGTAGTGTTTGCTGCAGGTAGCTTGGCAGCTTATAGTTGGTTGTTTTCTATTGAGTTTGCGATTGCGCTTATTCTTTGTCTTGTTTTTCATGAATATGGACATATCAAAGCGATGAAATACTTTGGCTTGAAAACCAAAGGTATATATCTAATACCATTTGTGGGTGGTTTAGCCCTCAGCGATGATAAAATTAATACTCGTTGGCAAGATGTTGTAATTTCAATTATGGGACCATTCTTTGGTTTAATACTCTCCATTACCTGCTTAGTTGGTTATTGGTTGACCGATATAGAAGTTCTCGCCGGATTGGCCGTATTTAATGCACTGCTAAATTTGTTTAACTTATTACCAATACTACCTTTAGACGGAGGACATGTGCTAAAAAGCATTGCTTTTTCAATCAATTCTAAAGTGGGGTTAGTCGTTTCTATATTAGGTGCTGCGTTTGGTGTTTATATTAGTTATCACTTTGGTTTAGCCCTATTAGGCTTTTTATTGGCAATTGGAAGCATTGAAATATTTTTTGAATATAAACGTCGCCATTTAAGTACGTTACTACCACTTAATCGATATGCACAAGTTATCTCAGCTTTATGGTATATCGTTACCGTAGGCGGTTTGAGTGCCATCATTTGGATTGTTGGCCAAACAGCTAATGGTGCGTTGTCATTACCACTAAAAATATTGGGCAGTTAAATAGCATAGTGAATAAAACATGCAATATTTCACATGGATCTAACGATATGAATTGTTAGAAGGAGATGACGAATTTAAAGGCATTCATCAATCGCATTATCAGCTCAAAACGCAATACCTCCACTATATTACAATGGAGATAATGTTGAAGCACTTTAACCGCTGATGAATCTATAAGTATAGAGCTTTGCTATTGTTCAATTTATGATGAGTTTAGGACCATTGATATAAATAATCATCCTAAACTCATTAAGAGTGCATAATGGACAATTAACAGCCATTTATGCAATAAATAGCTAGTTCTAAATTGTTTCTTTTAACTCAATAGAGGTTGATGACATGTTGAAGGCAAGTGTATTTGTATTACTGGGTTTAGTTTTCCAACCTGTGTCACAGGCGCAGACATGTACCACGCTCGAATCTTTAACCTGGCTAGTTGGTCATTGGGCTTCTGAAACCAGCAAACTAAAAATCAATGAATCGTGGCAACGAATCAGTGCTTCAACCTTTGAAGGTTCTGGTACTACGCATTCTATTAAAAGTAATAAAATTTTAAGTTCGGAAACTTTACGATTAGTTGAAATGTCTGGAGAGGTATTTTATCTGGCTAAAGTTGGCACCAATAACTTACCCATTGCTTTCAAACTAACAAGTTGCACGGCTAATACTGCGATATTCGAGAACTCATTGCATGATTTCCCGAAGAAGATTAGTTATCAATTAAATACAGATAAAAATATTACTGTTTTTGTTTCCGGAGAAAATGATAAAAGTTTTTCAATTGAACTTATTCGTGAAGATAATCGGTAACAAACTGTTTGTAAATGAGAAAATACAGTTGTATTTTCTGTATCTGTTGCTTATTCTACTCACTTCATTTACTTGTTATATAGCGTTAGATTCCTCAAAATTTAAGTTAATTTGGATAATATATGAATAATAAAAAATCAAAATTAGAATCTGTTGGATTTGTCTTGGTTCTACTCATGATTTTGTTGCAGGGCTTTTATGGTTCATTTGCGTACATAGACCCATCTTCTTTTTCAAATATTAGAGGCACTGAGTTGTTTTCGCACATGGATGCAGACTGGGTAATGATATATGGTTCGCGCACTATTTTTATTACTTTGACTCTTAGTTTTCTTTTATATTTTAAACATTATCCAATTTTAATGTGGTTCGCTTTATTTGGTATCGTTATGCCACTTACTGACGGCATTTTAGCGTATCAAGCCGAAGCTTCATTTAAGGTGATATTTAAGCATATCGCTACAATTGCATATTTAATCATAATATTTTTTGTTTTAAAAAAAGTAGTTGTGCAAAAATCCAAATAAATCATTCAAACGGGCGATACACTATAGATTGTTAGTTTATCGCCAATTCTAAAATATCATCATAAAGGAATATCGGTGAATATAATCAAAGTTTCAATTTTAATATTTTTCTTCTTACCAGCATTTGCAAGTTCGAGTAATGAGGGGCAAGTATCTGATGAAGAAAAGTATGCAAAATGGGCAGAAGGTGTCTGGGGCTCTCTTAATAGAATGACAGGAGAGATCAAACTACCTAATTCAGTTGCGACATTGAATGTACCAGAAAATTTTTATTATTTAGCGCCAAAAGATGCCGAGACAATTCTAGTCGACGTTTGGGGCAACCCTCCCGGCCAAAACACACTAGGCATGTTATTTCCGTCTGAAATGACACCGTTTGATAAAAATTCATGGGCTGTAACCATTGAATATGAAGAAGATGGCTATGTTTCTGACACAGATGCAGATGAAATAAACTATTCTGAACTATTAGTGCAAATGAAATCGGACACAGAGCTAGCTAGTCAAGAAAGAATTAAGCAAGGATATGAAGGTATCGAACTAATCGGCTGGGCTTCCCCGCCATATTATGATGCTGAAACACATAAACTTCACTGGGCGAAAGAAATTAAATTCGCTAATCGCTCTATTAATACTCTTAATTATAATATTAGAGTACTGGGGAGAAAGGGAGTATTGGTTCTCAACTTTATTGCTCAGATTGACCAAAAACAGTTAATTGAAAATAATTTGAATACTGTATTGGCTTTAGCTGATTTTGATCAAGGGTCTAAATATAGCGATTTTGACCCCGATATTGATGATGTTGCTGCCTATGGATTAGGTGCTTTAGTGGCAGGAAAAGTCATTGCAAAAACGGGTTTTTTAGCCGTAGCTATCCTATTTATAAAGAAATTTGCAGTACTATTCATTGTTGCCGCAGGTTTATTTTTTAAACAGGTTTTCAAACGTATTTTTAAACGAAAAGAAGCTTGATCATTTACCCAACTAAGCGATAAAGTGTATTCATTTTACTTGGAACAGCTATTATTGCCATTGTGCGTAATTGATAAAATGATTCACTTCTCTACGACATTGAAAATTTTGCTGCTTTAATTTAGATTTAGCATGACAAAGGGGAGTTCATCATGAAAAACGTTAAATTCATTTATTTATATTTTTTATCAGGGGTATGTTTTTTAATAATATCCGGTGCATTTTATACAACAGAAGATAGTAACCTTACCCCTGTATTTGCAAGTATTGGTTTCGCCATTATTTCGATTAGTTTTGTTTTACTCACTCGAGCGAAAAGCTGTAAATCTAAAAATAAGAAATAGCACTAAAACCAATAATTAATTACTTAAACTTACGCATAAATTACTTTATTCGTAGTTATAGGGGAGTACATTTACTTCCGGTATCACTTAATGTTTTATATGCTTAGGAATAAATATGTCAGTTATTGCCAATACACCTAAACCTCCATATTTTGCTGTAATTTTTACCTCTACAAGAACAGATGGTGACAATGGTTATGGTGAAATGTCAGATAGGATGGTTGAACTAGCAGTACAGCAACCTGGATTTTTAGGTGTTGAATCAGCAAGGGAAGGTGTTGGTATAACCGTTTCTTACTGGACTGATTTAGATGCTATTAAAAACTGGAAAGCAAACACCGAACATTTAGAAGCTCAAAAAACTGGTCGAAAATCTTGGTATGATTCTTTTAAGGTTCGTATTTCAAGAGTAGAGCGAGATTACGGTATATAACTCATTATTAAAATTTACAAAATACATTGGCAGTATTTGTTATTCACTAAAATTACCTCACTATTTTTCGCTTTTTATGAGCGTTATATGACAAAGGAAGCGCTTTGAATTACGACCAATTTAATAAAGTATGCGCTTCATTACTTGCAACGACATATATAGTGCAATGGGGCGACTCCCACGTTTGGAAAGTGGGGGGGAAGGTGTTTGCTATTGGTGGTTGGAGTAAAGGTGAACAACCTGCTTTTGTTTTTAAGACCTCTGAATTAAATTTTGGTTTTTTAAAAGAGTCTGAAGGCTATAAGCCCGCTCCATATTTCGCTAATAGAGGGATGAAGTGGATACAGCAATTTCAAAATACCAAAGAAAATGATGATGACTTAATATATTACCTTACAGAGTCTCATCGAATAGTTTCACTTGGCTTAACGAAAGTAAAACAAAAAGAGCTTGGGTTTATTCCTCGTTAACTTACAAAGCATATGGGGTAAATAAACTAAGCAGGACTTTACTATTGGTTCGTCAACCCGTTCTCATACGCATCGTACACTCGTATTAAATTTCTTTTAATACCCCCTATATAATAAACAAGGAAATACTGATGTTAAACGCGATTCATCACGTAGCAATCATTTGTTCTGATTATGAGAAATCTAAGCATTTTTATACCGTTATATTAGGCTTGAAAATCATTGAGGAAAATTACAGAGAGAATAGAGATTCTTATAAACTCGATTTAAGATTACCTAGCGGTGGTCAAATTGAATTATTTTCTTTTCCTCAATCGCCTGATAGACCAAGCTTTCCTGAAGCTTTAGGGTTAAGGCATTTAGCTTTTTCTGTTGATTCGGTCGAAGTCATGTCAGATTACTTGGTTTCAAAGAATATTGCTGTAGAACCCATTAGAGTCGATGAATATACTCATAAAAAATTTACTTTTTTTAATGATCCTGACGGTCTTCCATTAGAACTATATGAGCAAGGTCAGATATAACACACGGGTTTAGAAAGATTATTTTATGTTTTGTTCTGTCTATCTAATGAATCAGCTTAGAGCAGAATGGAAAGTTTATAAGCAAAGCGTAAACTAACTAGAAATTTAATGTGACACGAAACAGTTAGCTTCGTTTTATTACCTATTTAGTCCAATTATCTATATTTATTCGCTTAATTGGGCATAAGCATTATGGAGAAATATATGTTACTCGTAGGCTCATTTTTATTGATTGTTATCGGACTTGTTCATTCTTACTTAGGTGAAAAGTACATCCTGATCCGCTTGTTTAAGCGTGAAAATTTACCTAAGTTACTAGGAAGCGATTGGTTTACTAAACGTATTCTAAGGTTTGCTTGGCATATTACTACGTTGGCCTGGTGGGGCTTTGCTGTAATACTGTATTTTTTATCACAACCAAGTGAGAATCTCCGTTCAGAAATACTGATTACTATTGCAGTGGTTTTTGCATTAAGTGGCTTTGTTTCATTATTTTTTTCTCATGGGAAACATTTATCATGGTTGTTCTTTTTTAGTATTGCCGGCTCAAGCTTATTTGGCGTAATATATAGCTAATAGGTTACTTAAATGCTCTGAATAGTTGAGTCTTACTCGACGTATTTAATAATATCTAACTATCCCTCCCTCTTAACCAGACGTTATACGCTAGTGTAACTAACATCCCCTTTAGTCTCTATAGTATCAGCAGGCCTCAGTCTTAGCTTCTAGCTTTCAAGAGTTAATTAGCTTTGCAAATTAACTCTTACTTTGCAAATTCAGAAAGGCACAACACAAAAAACCGATTGTCTAATCCTTTATCTAATTGATTTGTATGTGTAAAAAAATATGGCGTGTATTATGCTCAGTATATAAAACACTGAGTTAAACAAAGCTCAATTATAGATATTCACAACCACATATAAGGAATTACGATGAATAAAATAAAACTGTTCATGCTCCCGTTGGCAATACCTTTACTTATGAATTGTGGTGGAGGCGGCGGTGACAATAATAGTACAGCTGTTCCAACATCTTCGACAGAAAGTACTACTGTTGATACAGGCAATAATACTGAGGATACTGTAATCAAAACTACGTTATTGAAAGACAATCCAATCTCTCAAGTTTCAGCAGTAAAAGTATTCGATAATTTTGCAATAGATATTGATATGTCAGAAATAAATATGCAGGGCGAATTACTCTTTTTAAAAATTGTCGATAAAAATAAAAAAGCACTTTTTTTAGGACAAGTTATTCATCATGACAATATCAAGGTTCCGCTTAATATCATCGCTGATTCCTTTCCGTTAGTGGTCGAATTGTATTCTGAATCAAAAGAAGATAAAACAATAAGTTACGAGGTTTACTATGATTAATTTATCATCAAGGTTTCTATTAGTTATTGCAAGTTTAATCTGTATTTCCTTATTCTCAGTTGCATCTAATGCTGAAGAAGAAAGTAAAAGATTAAAGCACACTATTTCTAAAGGTAGTGGTGACATTAATTTGTTATTAGGACAAGGAAATAAAGCAATTAGCCCTGACTTTTTAGAAACAATACGACTGCAAAATAATGGCGCATTAATGTTAGGTGTTGATATAAATGAAGCATCATCGGGAAGCGAAAAATCAACTAGTCAAGGGGTTGCCATTGAAGAGCTAACACTAACGATTATTACCGACGAAGATACTTACATATTTACTGAGTTTTCGACTAAAACAGAATGTTCTCTGGCAAAAGTTAATAGTGAAAATCGCCAATCGTACCAAACATTACTCGGACGTACTGGTTCTAATAGTATTACCGGAAGTAGTTTAAACGGTACGTCTTTTGATGACACACTTAAAATACCGGTAGATATTGACTTATCGACAGCTGTTTCAATTCAACTTGAAATTCAATTTTTGGAAACAAACGAAAGTTTAGGAGATCCAGAAGAGTTCTACGATTATAGTGGCGGTTTTGAAGACTTAGCCTTGTTAACTTCTACAGATGTTGATTTTCTCGATGAACAAGCCGCGGGAAGAGAAGATGCACCATTAGTTATACTTTCTGAAAATCCGACAGCAGTGTCCAGTAACATCTATTACCCATCCTCTACCTCATACTATTTAGTTGGTTATGAAGATCAATACCCACAGTTAGGTGATTATGACTTTAATGATTTAGTTGTAGCTTACCGCGTTAGCTTTGGTTTAAATGAAGAATTAAAGGTAATAACAATTAGTGCCGAAGGATATCTTATCGCTCGTGGAGGAAGCTATGATCATAGTTGGCATCTGAGAATTACTTTGCCTGAAGGATCGCAAGCCGACGGTACTTATCAGCTTTATATTCCACCAGGAAGTTCGTCGGGTAATGAACTTATTCAATATATTGATACCAGTTCAGGTATAGATATTACCTTGTTCAACAATACTACCTCATTATTTTTCGATCCTGCTTCGGCATTTACTAATACGCTTTGGGACAGCGAACATATATTAGGGCACAAATTTTCTTTTGAGATAACACTAAGTAACCCAGTAAGCTTAGAAGAAATGGATGAAGCTCCTTTTGACCCTTATTTGTTTGTGCACAACACTAATTTAGAAATTCACCTAGCAGGTAAGGCACCCGTTATGGATGAGTCAGACAATATAAGCAAAGGTTTAACGTCATTTAGTGATGAAAAC
>Ga0209395_1005871_pt1 | contig 13592 bp, 9 predicted proteins | sample GOMGulsemesocosm_3_FD_184635 | JGI IMG/M metagenome (GOLD analysis project Ga0209395, IMG submission 184635) | Methane-oxidizing microbial communities from mesocosms in the Gulf of Mexico - GOM9D Gulf of Mexico (SPAdes) (version 2) | ecosystem: Environmental > Aquatic > Marine > Cold seeps... | reverse complement strand
ACTCCTAAATGAAAAGAGGCTAGAACGTTTACAGCGCACAACTGACAACTCGTTATTAGTTTATAGTTTTATTCATCAATCGCAGGGTAAAAGTTTTTTTTACACTATGGATGAGGAGCAATTGTCAGTAGAAATCGAGTTATCGCCCATCTTTTTAACGTTTGCATCGAATCAAAAAACATTTGCAATTACCGAGTTATCTTGTGCAAAACTGGATGGAAATCGCGCTCACTCTGCATTTACGTTATCAAATACTCTTGCATTGAAAGACCAATATATTAATTTGCCACCTTCCGATGAAGTTACAGCTTCATTGGCCTTGATACCATATATTACTGTTGTTAATGATATAACTCACCCGAGCCTTGTTGCTCAATACCAGCAGCTTTCAAGTGGTAAAATTGCGTCGGTAAAGTTAAAAGAGTATGGTCATCAACGGATTAAAAAACCAATCCTAGTTGATGAGTTGGGCGTTAGTTATAAGAATCAACGGCAAGAATTGCGTTTTATCTATGATACACCGACTGTTATTGAATGTGAAAAAATACAATGGCGGGGAAATTCTCACGATTTCTCTGTATCAGGCTTGAAAGTTGAATTAGATAACCCTGCGGTGCTTGTCAAAGGTGATGTCGTTTATTTAACGTTTCCAAAATTACAAAAAATCACTTCCGCATTTGATCTTAAGCAGTTACCTTATGAAGTAGTGCGAATCAATAAAAAGAAAACCATTCTAAATTTGCGAGTGCATGTTAAAGCACATCAACATATCGGTAGAGCATTTTTTAAACTATTAATTAGTAAGAATCGTGATAAATTGACGCCAGACGAATACGCTATGTTAACGCCGGGTTTAGCTGAAGCTTTACGCACTAGTTACGCCAAGAATATGAATACTCCTGCTTTACTTGTGCAAACAAGTGGTAATCGCTATAAGGTGGAAGCAATCGCAAGTAATAATGATTCGAGTGAATTATTTAAACAAATGCAGCGATTGAGTGACCGTAAAAATTACTATAATTTATACCCCTTGATGACTAAGATGCAATCTAATGGCTTACTTGAACAACATTTAAAGACGTTATTAATTGGTGACGAGCCGATCACTGAATTACTTTATATTGGGATAGACCCAAATGAACATAAAGTAGATAAATCGATACAGGTCGTTCTTGGTAGTGAGTTAACTACACCGGAGTTAAAACAATTTTTTATTAAAAAATCATTAAAACGCGGACAGTTTTATTGTGTTAAGTTGATGATTGCACGGACAAACGAGCCGGATATGGAGTATTTAAATGCAGAGCTAAGTTATATTAGTTCATATGCTATTCATCGTGGTAAGAAACTTGAACAGGACATTTGGAATGTTGTTGGTATGATTCAGTATTTTGATATTACCAAGGAAGTGTTATTTAATTATAATTTATCTCGCTTGTAAGCCTCGAGAACTAAAGCTCAAGAGGCAAAAATTATTTAGCTAAACCGTTTATGCTAACCAGTGTAGCAGGCAATCTAAACCTTGTTTATTGATACTACTATCTGCTTGCGCTAAAACGATTGGCTTGGCGTGAAAAGCTACACCAAATCCTGCTGCAGCCATCATAATGAGATCATTCGCGCCATCACCCATAGCAACAGTTTGACTTGCGGGTATTTTATATTGCTCTGCTAGCAGTGTTAATGAGTCCGCTTTTACTTGTGCATCAACTACTGAGCCTAAAACTTTACCGGTTAATTTACCATCATCAATTTCTAATACATTGGCAAAAGTGGCATCAAGTGCCAATAATTCTTTTAAATGATCAGCAAAATAAGTAAAACCGCCTGATGCTACTGCAATACGCCAGTTATGTTGCTTCAGTTCACTCAATAAGTTTTCTAATCCAGCCATTAATGGAATGTTTTTGGCAACATCGGCAAGTATTTGCTCTGGTGCATTTGTTAGCGTTGCCACACGTTGGTGTAAGCTTTGGGCAAAGTCCAATTCGCCTAGCATGGCCAACTCTGTAACTGCTGCTACTTGCTCGCCTACACCGGCTAATTTTGCTATTTCATCAATGCATTCTATTTCTATGGTGGTTGAGTCCATATCCATTACCAATAAACCAGGCTCAGCAAGTTTTGGCGCATCTTTAATTAATGCGGCCTCAATTCCTTGTGTTAAGGCAAAGTCAGCAATAGCTTTACGTGCTTTAACAAAATCAGTACATGTTACGCTAAAGCGGTAACTGGTTTGCTGGTTACGGGTATTAATGGCTGTTAAGGCATTAATACTAATGTGACTGGTGCTTTGTAAAGCTAATAAGCTTTCAATAGATAAATCAGCAAAAACAACAAGCTCTTGATTTAGCGAACCAACAATTGCTTTTTCACTGAGTGTTAAAGCGTCTTTACTTAAAACAAAGTGAATAGGTAAACAATCAGGTATTTGTTGTTGATTGAAGTAAGATTCAAGTGATAAAGATAATATTTTGGTAGAAAAAGGCACATTAGTAGAAAAAGACACGTTAACTCTCTATTATAAGTGTATGTATGCTCATGCTATTTTATTAAGAGGCACAGCAAGTTTAATATGAAAAAATCAGAACAGCCTTTATACCCTAAATTATCGCCAATTTATAATAAAATTATGCAATTACTTAGTGCTATTTTACTTATTGTACTTTTGATGACACTTTGGTTGTCGACAGCAGAAAAAAGTGAACAGGCGCTATCTCTGCATTTTGAGCAAACGGCTGAAAAATTTTTACAACAAGCTATTGCAGGTGTTTCGGTATTGCTAGTTAACAAGGAAATATCACAAAGTAAAAAAACTCGATATGCTCAGGTACAATCTTATTTAGATCATTTGGGAGATGCTGACTTTATTAAACAAGTACATTTCTATGATGCAACGGGTTTATTGTTATTGAAATCTTCATCTGGTGGTGAAGCGAGTGCTTCTATAAAATCGCTTTATGGAATTGATGAAAGCATACAAACACTTAATAAGAGCGGTAAATATAGCCCTTTTATTAGTGAGATAAGGACAGATAAACTAATAGGTTATTTACGACTCACTATAGAAAAATCATATTTAACCGACACTCTTGCTAATGATAATCATAACGCACAAACCTTGCATCGTTTTTTGCTAATTATTGCTGGTTTAGTGGGGTTTTTATTAACTCGAGGCTTAAATCGCTTTAGTAGACAAGGCTTTAGAATGCCTGACACAGGATCACCGGTAAAAAAATAACGCTTCAATATTGCTTTCTATTTGTTCGGCTATTATTGCTGCTGGCTCATCTCTGATGGTACTTAAGGCATTAAATACTGTCAGTATATTTAATGGTGTATTGATTAACCCTTGTTGGCCAAAGGGGGGCATGGCAGGCGCATCAGTTTCTAATAGTAAGCTAGACAAAGGTAAACGTTTAACCGCGTTAATAGTTTTTTTCGATCTAGCGTAGGTAATTGTACCGCCAATACCTAGTTTAAACCCTAAATCTACATAAGCTTTGGCTTGTTGGTAACTTCCTGAAAAAGCATGAATAACACCTGCTCTATTTAATTTGATTTTTTTTAATAGTGGCAGAATTAATTGGTGTGATTGGCAGTGATGTATAATTACGGGTAAATTATTATCTTTGGCTATTTGCAACTGCATTTCAAAGAATGCTTGTTGAAGCGTTAAACTATCACTTAATGCTTGTTCATTTTCAGTATTTTCCTTTGCCTTAAATACGTCTATACCGCACTCGCCAATGGCAACTATGTTGTTATCGGAATTGCTATTACTATGTTTTATCACTGCTTGTGTGAGTTGTTGCTGATAAAATGTGAGGTCGATATTTTTAGCTGAATTGCTGTTAGCAGATTTGTTATTAGCTAAGTTGTCTTGAAGAATAATAAACCAGGGGTGTATCCCTAAACAACATGAGATTTTAACCGTGCTGTGGTTCGCTTGAGCGGGTAATGATAATACGCGTTGCCAATGTTCTGGGTTTACTGAAGGGACAATGATGCGGTTAATATTATTTTGTTGGCATTCATTCAACAGTTGAGGACGTTTGTGCTGAAACTCAGTGAAATCAAGGTGGCAATGACTATCTGTAAATTGCATCATTGCCCCTTATTTATTTCAGATAATGTTGAATTACATTCTATCCATGACTTCAATGCCTAAAATATCTAAACCTTGTTTTAAGGTTTTCGCTATTACTTGGCACAAGGCTAAACGTGATTCTTTTACTTCCACATCAATGCCTTCTTTTAGAATAGGACAAGCTTCGTAAAAACTCATATAAAGACTGGCCAACTCATACAAATAATTACATAACAAGTTAGGTGTACATTCACTAATCACTGCATCTATTACATCTTCAAGTTGTAATAGTTTTAATGCCAATGCTTTTTCTTGTGGCTCAATAAGATCGATATTAGCCTGAGTTTGCGCAACATCTGCTTTTACAAAAATACTGTGAATACGCGAATAGGCATACTGTAAATAAGGCGCTGTAGCACCTTCAAAACTCAACATTGTTTTCCAGTTAAAAATATAATCACTGGTACGGTTTTTTGATAAATCGGCAAATTTAACTGCGCCAATACCTACTTTTGCAGAGATTTCAGCCAAATCAGCAGTATTAATTTCAGGGTTTTTTTCTTTAATTAAGTCACTAGCACGACTTACCGCTTCGTCCAAAAGTTCTGCTAGTTTTATCGTACCACCAGTACGGGTTTTGAATGGTTTGCCATCGTCTCCCATCATCATACCAAACGGGCAATGATCGTAACCAACATGCTCAGGCAATAAACCTGCTTTACGGGCAACAATTTCAACTTGTTTAAAATGTAGTGATTGGCGGGCGTCAGTGAAAATAATGATGCGATCGGCCGCTAATTTACCACTGCGATAACGACAAGCAGATAAATCGGTGGTGGCATATAAGAATCCGCCACCCGACTTTTGTACGATAAGTACAGGAGCATCACCATCTTTATTAACCATTTCATTAATGAAAACAGCTTTAGCACCTTGGCTTTCAACAGCAATTTCTTTTGCCATTAACTCATCTACAACAATTGACAAATCATCGTTATAAGCGCTTTCACCCATGATATCGCTGCGTTTTAGTGACACATTTAACTTAGCGTAAATCTCTTCACTATGGGCAATAGATATATCAATAAACTGCTGCCATAATTTGGCAGAGCCAGCATCACCACTTTGCAATTTAACCACATCTGCACGAGCGCGATCAGCAAACCCTTCTTCGTTATCAAAGCGTACTTTCGCTTCACGGTAAAAATTCTCTAAATCGCTAAGTGCAGTTTCTGCAACTTCATTGCCTGCTAATTTATCGCTTAAATGGGCGATTAACATGCCAAACTGTGTACCCCAGTCGCCCATATGATTTTGGCGAATAACCTTATCACCACGAAACTCTAGGGCACGTACTACAGCATCACCAATAATGGTTGAGCGTAAATGACCAACATGCATTTCTTTGGCAAGGTTAGGGGCGCTGTAATCTACTACTACTGTTTGCGCCCTTTCTTCTGAGCTAGTGCCTCTTTGTGTTACGCCGATATGAGCATCTTGAGCAACAGTATTCAGTTGTGTGCCAAGCCATTTGTCATCAAGATGAATATTAATAAAGCCAGGGCCGGCGAGTTCAATTTTGCTAGCAATACCGTCTAGATCTAGCTCAGCAACTACCTTGGTGGCTAATTCACGCGGATTGGTTTTTAACTTTTTAGCTGCGCCCATCACGCCATTAGCTTGGTAATCACCAAACTGTGGGCGATTTGATAAACTGATCGCTGGATTAGTATCTGCGGGTAAACCTGCTGCAACCATAGCTGCACTGACTTTTTCTGATAGTATCTGTTTAATATTCATATCGTTATCTCATTCTCTTTGCTATTTGGCTCAATAGTCGCATCAATCGTGCTCACTGACTATCGTCAGCTCCGCGCGTTTTCTTTACTCTTGAACCAACTAACTGCGAGAATAGAGTAACCCACAGTTAGTTCTAATTTTTAGTGAAATATTTCACTGACTTAATTGTATCGTTTTGCAATCTAGATGGGATTTTAACAAAGCTGTCGAGGTTTTTCATTAGGAGCTTAGTTTACTAAGTGACGAAATGAAAAAGCGATGGCAATGCCGATAAAATTCTATCTAGGAAGCAAAAATTAGTGTTCACGGGTTGCGTGGAACTGTATGTCTGGATGACGCTCTTGTGATAATGATAAATTCACCATTGTTGGGGCAATATAAGTTAAATTATTACCGCCATCTAATGCCAAGTAATCTCCTGCTTTTTTTCTAAATTGTTCTAAAGTTCGTTCATCATCACAAGTACACCAACGAGCGGTTGCTACGCTGATAGGCTCATAAATGGCATCAACCTTATACTCTGTTTTTAATCGTTGTACTACTACTTCAAATTGTAATACACCTACGGCCCCTACAATCATATCGTTGTTGATGAAAGGACGGAATACTTGTACAGCGCCTTCTTCTGAAAGCTGGATCAAGCCTTTTTGCAATTGTTTCGCCTTTAATGGGTCGCGTAAACGTATACGTCTAAACATTTCAGGAGCAAAGTTTGGTATACCGCTAAACTTCATCATTTCGCCAGCAGTAAATGTATCACCAATTTGAATGCTACCATGATTGTGTAAACCAATAATATCACCCGCATAGGCTTCTTCTACATGAGCTCTATCACCCGCCATAAAGGTTACTGCATCGGCAATTTTTACATCTTTACCTAAGCGTACTTGTTTCATTTTCATGCCTTTTTCATACTTACCTGAGCAAATACGCATAAAGGCGATACGGTCACGATGTTTAGGATCCATATTCGCTTGAATTTTAAAAACAAAGCCTGAGAACTTTTCTTCCTCAGCAGTTACTTCTCGAGTATCTGTAATACGCGGTAAAGGTTTAGGCGCCCATTTAGTTAAGCCATCAAGCATATGATCAACACCAAAGTTACCTAGTGCAGTACCAAAAAATACCGGTGTTAAGTCACCTTTTAAAAATGCGTCTAAATCAAACTCATGGGATGCACCAAGTACTAATTCCATTTCTTCACGAAAATCTTCGGCAAACGGGCCAATGGCTTCATCAAGCGCCGGGTTATCAAGACCTTTGATTACCCGTTTTTCTTGAATTGTATGGCCTAAACCTGATTGATATAAAAAGATTTCATCGTTAAGTAAGTTATAAACACCTTTAAACTCTTTACCCATACCTATTGGCCAAGTGATAGGGGCACATTTGATATTTAATACTGTTTCAACTTCATCCATTACTTCAATTGGATCACGAACATCACGATCCATTTTATTCATAAAAGTAATGATAGGGGTATCACGTAAACGGGTGACTTCCATTAATTTAACAGTACGCGCTTCTACACCTTTGGCCACATCAATAACCATTAAGCAAGAATCAACCGCGGTTAGTGTTCGGTAAGTATCTTCAGAGAAGTCTTCATGGCCAGGAGTATCAAGTAAATTTACTAGGCATTTATTATAAGGAAACTGCATAACAGAAGTGGTGATTGATATACCACGTTCCTTCTCCATTTCCATCCAATCAGACTTTGCATGTTGGCCTGATTTTTTACCTTTTACCGTACCTGCTTTTTGTAAGGCTTGACCAAACAATAATACTTTTTCGGTAATAGTCGTTTTACCTGCATCGGGGTGAGAAATAATGGCAAAAGTGCGTCTAATATCTACTGCTGCAATTTGTTGGGTTGTCATTGTTTTAAAAATCTCTTTGTTGTACATACTAGTGCACTTAACATGTTTTATTAATGTTTAATGGCAGTGTTAAGTTAAAAAATCATGCTAAAAATAAATGCGCGCATTATAGCACAAATAAAAAAACCTGATTAGTGACTTTTTCTTCTTTTGACTATGAATAAAAATGGAGAAGGCTAAAATTGTGATAGCAAAGAAGAGGAGCAGGCTCTATTTCGCCCTAAATCTTTAGCCAAGTATAATGCCTTATCTGCCTTTACAAAAAGTGAGGTGTGCTCTTGTTGTTCTGCTGCAAAGAAAGTATGACAACCAATACTAACGGTAACAGTATCTGCAATGTCAGATTTTTGGTGAGATATGTTAAGTTCTCTTATGGAGACTATTAAATTATTTGCTACCGACTGTGCCTGTGTTTCATTAGTGTTTTTTAATACAATAACAAATTCTTCACCACCATACCTGGCAACAAAATCAGTTTCACTATGAAGGTTTCGTTTAAAGTTTTTTGCTATTAAGCGCAAAGCTTTATCACCTAAAGCATGACCATAAAAGTCATTATATTTTTTAAAAAAATCAACATCACAGACTAAAATAGAAGTTTCAGCTCCTTTTACACTAGTAGATATAAGTTGGTTCATGTAAAGATCAAATGCGCGACGGTTAGCTATATTGGTTAAACCATCGGTTTTACTAATTTCTTGTAAACGTAAGTTGTGCGAAATCAGTTCTTGCTCTTTCGAAGATACATCCTCTAATAAGCGATTAATCAGGTAAAAAAGCGTACCTAATTCGTCTTTTCTTTTATCGCTAAATCTTACAGAGTAATTTTTGTCATTAATAATCGCTCTGACTAATTTTTTTGCTTCGAGTATTGGTTTAATAATAAGAATGTGAATGAGTATGTAGACAATTGATAATGTTACTGAGAAAAATATTGCAATAATGATTGCTTGCTGTAACCAATGTGTTTCAAATTGCCTTTGAGGGGCCTTGTAAGTAAATCTTAATAATTTATTTATATTGGTTAAAGAATAATAATCGAAAATCTCACTCTCACTCGTTCTATATGAACCTGAAATATAGGAGTCTTTTGAGCTTTTAGGTATATCACTGTTAGGTAAATCTATTAATGTAAAGGTAAACTCTATGCCCGCTCGTTTTTGTAAATCAGCGATAACATGAGTATCGACTAATCGCCAAAAGACTAAAGTGCCATTACTTTTGTATTTAAAATTTGCCCGGTTAACAGATGTCGCGGCAAAATACAGTAGTTGATTATTTAACTCAATAAGTCCGGCGTGAGTGATTGGTTTGTTGATGTTTTTTTGTACCCGTTTAGATGGTGTGAGTACATATTTGATAACATCTACATTAGTATTTTCAAATGCAGGTAAGCTCAATGATTTCTTGTTTTTTGCGTTATATATTTTACTCAATATCGCTTTGTTTTGGAGATCATAAATATCAATAGCTTCGATATTTATTGAGGTAAAAAAATCTAAAGTAAAATTTTCTTTAGGAAAATTGTCGTTTTTGTTATTGATATAATCATAGGTTGCATTCCATACCGCATTATCATAATTGAGAATTGATAACTCGTTACTAATTGAATCGAGTGCACTTTTGATACGATTGATATCTTTTTGATCGGATTGTGCTTCTAATGTATAGAGCTCAGGTAACTTGAGAAAAGTTAAATTCAATATTTCAATAGCTAAAGTTAAAAATAGCATTATTATAAATATTGAAACAATCTTTATTTTTAATGAGTTAACTAACAAAAATGTGCCCTCAGACAAGATGAGTGAGTATCAAGAAAAGTATAGTCAATATTTTAGTTTATGATGATTTTTTGAAGGTAACTAATAAAAAAATAGATACTTTAAACACAGTAAAACATCGTAAGGAATTGTATTTATTTAAATTACTATATCAGTACTAAGACGTTAAAAGCACCTGTACGGTAATATTATTAGCACATATTACAAAATACTTTACCGGCGATAGGTTTAGTGCCTTTATTTCTAGATTCTAATTTCAAAATAAAGGAGAAGTGTAATTGGTTTTTTTTGTATCAATTAAAATCAACTGTTATTCAATCGCTAGCTTATCGTTTTGCTCAAATATCTTTCCACTAATTTGGTCGCGCCAGATAAATCGCCCAACAGGCAACCCTCTACCCATTTTAATTGGGATTCCTTTTGCTTAGTTTGCATACAAATCGCTTTTTTGATGTGGGTCTGTGCTTCATTTGGATTAAGGAACACTACTCCCGTATCATCGGCAATCACAAGATCTCCTGGCATGACAACTGCTCCGCCACAGGAAATCGGAACATTAAAAGCTCCCCAGATATCTTGCAGTTGAGTTGTAATATTACTCACACCCTTGGACCATACAGGTAAACCAACTTCTTTTATTTCTTTTGGATCAGTGATCGGTCCATCCACTATTACTGCCGTTAAGTTAGATCGTTTCAAGGCCAGCGCTACACCACCCCCAAGGCAAGCATATTTATCGTCACCTAGCCTATCAATCACTAGAATATCTCCAGGTCTTATGAGACTTACAATATGATGTAGTAATGTTGAATCAATAGAAGGTAGTGCAAGCGTTACTGCTGTGCCCGCTACAGTTTTACTCATGGTTGGGGTATGTTGAATTGATCTATGTGCCACTCCCATATGGAGGAAGTGGCCGATAGTCGCTGTTTCAGCCTGTAGTGCCAACGCTAGCAAGTCTGGGCAGATTTTTTTAGGCATGTCATTTATTTTATACAAGAGAAATTCCTATGAGTTATTGATTAATAGATAAGTTAAAGTTAATTGATATTCTCTAAAAAGGCTCAGAGTATGATGTTAATTTTACGGCGAAAGATATATTTTATTAGCTGAGGTACCTAACATAAACGGTTTTTCATTATTGGTAATTAGTATCATAATTAGCATGTTATACATAAAAGTATATATTGGCAATCAAATTGGCTACAATTTTTAGTGTGATTAATTTTAAAAATAAATAATTAAAAGTACGTTGGTAATTAGGGCAAGATCGTATTTTAAGCAATAACATGATCTAATAGTCACCTTCAAACACGCGTGTATTATGTCATTTATTATCTTTTCTCTATTATTGAAGATTCTCGAAAAGATATTAATGTAAATATGGTTTTATTGATGTCTTATTTCTTACTGTGAGTGCAGTTGTTTCAGGTGCGAAGGACTGGCAATATATTGAAGTTTTATTCACAATAAACTTGATTGGTTAATACTTAATAGGCTATTTCCGTAGATGAGACAATACTCGAATTACAAGAGCTATTTCACCAAAACAGTTTAATCAGGTTTTCACTAACAGGGTTAACGAAGTTAGGCGAGATAATGGAAAGAGGTGACAAGCGTTGATGGAAAAAATTTTCGCCATTCTTTTGATGGTGAGCGACATAGTGGTTTACACAGTATCGCCGCATGGAGTAAATCCAATGCACTTGTATTAGCACAAGCACGTAATGAAGGTAAGAAAAACGGAAATACCAGTGTATTAGAGATGTAGTTTTATTAATGATATTATTTTTACTGGGTTTATTAGATAGTTAAAGGAAGTGGTTTCCGCCCTATATCTCCCGACTTATCTTATTAGCCCGTTTCAGGAAAATGATGGTAACGTCAAAGCCGAATCTTGGAGCTTCAAGTGAACGTGTATATATGAGGACATTTTACTATTATCCAATAGATTCCACTTCTTATTAAGTATTTTTTGAGTTAGGTGTAGAAAATTCACGCCAACGGTTTAAGTGTCTGTATACAGTATAAGAAATACCCTCAACGTCCTTATTCCTAAGCTTTTCAACCATCTCGGCATGATCCTGATTACTTGCACGTAAGCCTGTTACCGTGTCCCATCCACCTTGACGGCCCGGCAGCCCTCTATACCGCATCTCTACAATTTGCTGGCATAAAAGTTTATTACCTGAAATGGAATATAATTTATTATGAAATTTAAAGTTTAATTCTATCAGATCATCTTTTGATTGGTGCTCAATAGCATGTTCAAATTGGTCAACAATATTCTGAAGCTCTTCAATGTCTTTTTCACTTGCTTTTTGCACGGCAAGTTTGGCTGCTGCGGTTTCTAACAGGGTTCGTACTTCATATAAATCTTCACGTTCATTATCAGTTGGGTTTATAACCCTATACCCTCTATTAGGAATATGACTAATAATTTTTCTAGCAGCAAGATCAGACAATGCCATTCGAGTCTCAAAACGGTTTGCTTGGTAGGTACTCTCCAAATCAGCCTGTTTTAGCCATTCGCCAGCCCTATATTTACCTGAAATAATGTCATTTTTGAGTTGTGTTGCTAAGCGGTTTTCTTTGCTTTTATTTTTTTTAGATTCGGTCATTATTAAATAGTAGCCAATATTCAATTTTATTAGTAATATAGTATTTATAGCATCGAACTGTCTCTGTTACCAGTTATATGAACAAAGGCTATAAAATAGAGCATCTAATTGGTTATTAAATGAGTAAATTACTAATAAAATTAAATATAGGTACTAATTATGGGCATTAAAACAGGGCATATAGAACGAGTTAATTTGAAAAGTGGTCACGAAGTAGTTACATATTCAATTGGAGAAGGGAATAATGTTCTCTTGTGTGCAAATGGTGGCCCAGGGTTACCCTGCGACTATATACGCGATAGCCATTATATTTTAGCAGAACAAGGCTTTCGTGTTGTTACTTGGGATCAATTAGGTTGTGGTCAATCAGACCGTCCAAAAAATAAAGAGTTATGGACGGTTGAACGTTATGTTGAAGAAGTAGAAGAAATTAGGTTAGCACTAGGCTTGGGGAACGTTCACTTTTTAGGGCAGTCATGGGGAACATGGCTTGGTATTGAATACGCGTTGAAATATCAAAGTAATTTAAAATCGTTAGTGTTAGCTAATGGTGCTGCGGATATTCCACATTTGATTTCTGAGTTAAATAGATTAAAAGTATCTTTAGGATCAGAGACTGTCACTATGATGCAAAGAAGAGAAGCAGAAAATAGTATTGAACATCCAGAATACCAAGCAGCTATTACTTTGCTTAATTATCGTCATGTATGCAGGCTTGATAAATGGCCTGATGCTGTAAATCGTTCACTTAGTGATTGGAATCAAGATCCCTATGTTACCATGCAAGGGCCAAACGAATTTACTTATACGGGAAATATGAAAGATTGGAACCGTATTGATGCGTTGTCTACAATAAAAATACCTTCGTTGGTGCTAGTAGGTCAATATGATGAACTAACACCAGCTTGCTCAGCTAAAATTAATAATAACTTGGCTAATTCGCAAATACATGTTTTTAAAGAATCATCCCACATGCCATTTTTTGAGGAACCAGATTTATATTTTAGTGTGTTAGCAATGTTTTTGAAAAATGTAGCTAGCTAGTTACAACAAGAGCGACACCATTATGGGTGTTGCTCTTGTATTTTAATTATGTGAGCTAGTTAGTATAAGTGACCCTGTAACAAAATCTGTGTAACTGCCTATCATTAATACCCATATAGGGTTTAGGATAGGCAGACTATGAATAAGAAAGAACTAGAAGCATTTGCTAAGCAAGCAGCCAAAGGCATTAAGTCAGAGCAAGACTTAACTGACTTTCGTAAAATATTAACCAAGATAACTGTTGAAGCAGCTTTAAACGCAGAGCTTGAAGAACATCTTGGTTACGCACTTCATGAAAAATCCAACACCAATAACAGCCGAAATGGCTACTCCTCGAAGTCTGTTCGCACTGAAGATGGTCAAGTAGAGCTTGAAA
>Ga0209395_1005870_pt1 | contig 13593 bp, 6 predicted proteins | sample GOMGulsemesocosm_3_FD_184635 | JGI IMG/M metagenome (GOLD analysis project Ga0209395, IMG submission 184635) | Methane-oxidizing microbial communities from mesocosms in the Gulf of Mexico - GOM9D Gulf of Mexico (SPAdes) (version 2) | ecosystem: Environmental > Aquatic > Marine > Cold seeps... | reverse complement strand
CAGGCCCATGCCCATCAACAAGGGTTGCAGAGCAACATTATTCAATAACACCAGCTCACGCCCCAGTAGCCCCGTAAGCATCGTCTGCTCGGCAAGTAGACTAACCCCTAGCAACAATGTAAAGATTGCGCCTGCGCCCACTAGTAGGTGTTTAGCAATACCCAATACCCCACTGCGCTGACAGCTGTCGTACAAACCAAGAGATAAAAGAACCAAGAAGCCTAACAAAACGCAAAAAGTAAGTTCAGCCAAGGGCTGGCCTGGCAGCAGGCCAAAACGAGATAAATCAAGTAACAGATTACTTCCCAAGGCGATATCCCACACACACAAACTGACGAGACACTCCACCAGCGCCAACCAGATGAACTCCACATGGATAAACTGCCCAAATAATTGGCAGGTTCCTCGGCCAGCGTGTATGCGTGGTAAACGTGCGGCTTGATCGCTTTCCGCGCTATAGGTCAACGCACCTTGTGCGTTATTGATCTCACCCAAATCACTAAAAGCACGACTTCCCGTATATGAATCCGAACTATCCCCTGCCGCTACAGAGCTTACAGCAGGTTTTTCACCAGTTTGATGGGAAGGCACACTCGTCAGTGCCGACATATCCAGTGCAGGGTGTGAAATATTCTCTTCTACAGTCTCGGAAACCGCTTGATGGGGTATCGGCTGTGTGTTGCTGTTAACGCCACCCGGACTCACAAGGACAGCTTGTGAACCTGGGAAATTAAGCATCGAGGCAAATGCTTTCGCGTTAAGAGACGATGATGTTAAATCGATGCTGTAAGTACGATGCCTCAACTTATTTATTTCTAAACTTACGGGCCAAAAGCCAACCGATTCTAAACAGACATCGCTTAGAACATCATATGATTTATCATATTGAGAACTCGTCAATACCGAAGAAAAATACTGTGAATCACTATAAGATTTAAAAATAGCCGTTCTATCATAAAGTGAGAAATTTTCAGAAGTTTTCGGTCTAATTTGATCCATAAAAACACCTGTGTATTTATGGTATCCGTACCTTACGACCACAATAAGTCCAAGATATAAGTGTGTTACATTGAGACAAAAACTCAAAAACTATGACAATCTCTATGTTAATTGTAATATGTATTCACAACACATATATCACATGTAAAATTAACAATAAATTCGCATACAGAAGAAATAATAGTCAATAAATCATTATTCGCATTTAATTAATAAGCCGATATATTATGTGTATTTTAATAACTTACCACTCATAACCTACGGCCATTACAAACAGGAAAAAGATACTTTTAATGCATCTAACACCTATCAAACCACTACTTAAGTGCCTTTCTATATAGGAGAATCTAGCTGACGCGTGAGCGAGTGAGACGGGGGCGACTGGTAAAACCGTATGGACTTATCACCATAATCCAAACTTCCTTCGGCTTTGCGTATTTCAAGCAGGTGGCGTACTTCGTACTCCCTAACTCGAGCTGTGTGTGCAATCTGCTCTGGGCCCAACTTAACCGATCGCCATTGTGGGTGTTTTTTATCTGGGTCGGCACCTTGCCAGAGTTGATTGAGTGTAAAAGCAACCCGGCTGGCTTGCGGCGAAAAGGCCTGAACCATCGCCAGCGCGTCGGTTTCCCGCACCCTCAGGGCGAAGTGTTTGAGCAATGAGCTGAGGTTATCCGGGTTGGCTATTAAGCAGTCGAATAACTGTTCACGGCTAATGGAAATTAGCTCTACATTTCCCACCGCCGTGGCTTTGGCTGAACGCGTGCCGCCATCGAAGATAGCCAACTCACCAAACAAAGCGCCCTTAGCAAGATTTGCGAGGATCATCTCATTGCCCTCAGGGTCACAGCGGGCAATGGATATCCAGCCACTATCAACGGCGTAGGTCCGATCGGCTGTATCCCCCTGCTCAAATAGCACTTCTCCGGGTTTTAATAACAAGCGTTCAAACTGGCCACAGAAGTTATCCAGCCAAAAATCATCCACCTGTTGTTGAATATCGCCAAAGGCCCAATCAAAGACACCGCCGAACGGCGCCATAATAGGCAGTAGGTCATCACCCACCGACTCATGCCATTGGGCTTCCCCACAAGCGGTGAAACCCATGCGCCCATAGAGCGAAAAGGTATCCAAACTGATAGAGCCAATGATATGCGTGGCGCCCCAACTGCGCATGACACCCGCCGCGCATTTAAACAGGGAGAAAATGACATTGCGGCGATTTCGCCACGAGGCGTGAATCGCCAGCATGCTAGGGCTCACCAACCTAAAGTCGGCAGCACTGGCGCTGTCGTCACGCAGATCTGTACGCTGCGCTTGGAAGTCAAAATAGTGTTCGGCGGGCAGGCCAATTTCACTGTCCTGATTGATCCGCATGGCTGCAATCGCTTTCCCTTCATCACTATAAGCAATGAGGTTCACCACCCCAGGCAAGGTGTCAAAGTGATCAACAATGCGACGATTGCTCTCGTCCGCGCCGCTAAACTTCCCCCGCTCATCCACGTAGACCTGATAACGCAGATGATAAACATCATCTAGCTCAGCGGCACTGCGCGCTATTTTCAGTTGCACGGCCATAGTAGAGCGTCCCTAGAAGCCCAGTTCGAAACCTAAAGAAAAGCGATCACGTTCATCAAATTGACCAAACAAGCTCAATGCATCTCCAGAGAAACGATCGCTCGACAGCCAAACTTCAAAATTGCTCTGCATGAAATATTTAAGCTTCAATTGCAACCAGTTATCGTGGTGATTGAGAGAATGCAGTACCAATACCTTTAACTCCCAAGCCTCGTTGGCAAAACCCTGCTGATACAGCAGCGAAAGAGTATGCTCAGTTTGCTCACGTAGAACTTCAGGCCGATAGTCAAGCAGGTGGCTTTGAAACCACTGAGCGCTGACAAACACCGTCTCAGGCCCCTGCCAATCCAAGCCCAACACCGAGGCCAATTCGCCAGACTCAACAATCGCTCGCTGCTGAAAATCAGCAGAGGAATGATAGGTAGCACTTGAATAAGCCAATTCAGCGCGCAGAGTCATACTGGCGAAGGCATTACTCAACGTGCTGCCCAGCAGGTGGTTGCGTTCGTAACGCGGCGCAATCCGTTGGATAGCCGCCAGGGTGTCCAAGCTTTGGTAGTAGACCGGCGCATCTTGATAGTGGTAAAGGTAATTGAGCGTGATGTCCCAACCGCCGATAAAATCGCTGTAGCGAAGACCGAGGTCACTGTCTTTAATCGGCTTACTGGGTTTTTCAAGCGGTTGCAACTGCGTCGTAAACTCGGGCAGTAAATATGGAATAAATACAGGCGATGTTAACTGCCAAGCACTGCCCACCTCAGCCCACTCATGGTAGCTGGTATCCGGTACCCAAAGCAGCTGCAGACTGGCCTCCCCAGCCAAGGCTAACTCTAGGTTCAGCATCCACAGGGGAATTCTTGAATCGTCAAAGTCATCGACAATAAACTCCCGAAAACTCTGTGGATTAACCACGTCCAGTACCTTCAGTCCATCTGCCTGCCCCCATACCACCTGCTGCTTACCTATACGCCAATAGTTTCCCCACCACTCTGTATCCAGATACAATTCACGCAAGCTTAACTCGGCGTGGGCGGTGTTGTACCAGGGTCCATTCAAACTGCTGTAATTCTCCGCTCTGGCCACCTCAGGCCCCAGCCACGCCTCTGAGTCATAGCGCAAGCGCATTTGTGCTGAGAGAGACACTCGCTCACCTAAGTCTATATCCATACGCTGTTGAACCAGCGACTCAAACTTCTGTGTGCGCTCACGCTCTTCCGAAAGCTCTTGCTGCCATGTGCCGCTCAATTGCCAATCAATACCGGGAGGAGTCTTGTGTGGTAAATACTCAGCCTCAGAGGCCTCGGCCGCCGGTGGCTGGGCCAGTGTCATGGCAGTCAAACCCGCCAGCAGTTCCGACTCCGGTGGCGCCGAGAACAGTGGTTGTTGTTGGGGCTGTTGCTGTTGGGCAGGCTGATGGTGAATATTCAAGACGATGAGACGTGCATGCGTAGAGGCGCCCCCCTCCAACCCAGTCACCGCAAGCGGGTCTTCGAGGTCAACATGACGCTCACTGCCCGCCTCCAACTTAAAAGTTAAGCGCAGCGCCCCACCCTTTTGCTCACTGTTGAGCCACTGGATCGGCGTATTATCGAGAGACAGCCCATCGAGGTTTTGTGCGAGCTGAACACCTGAAAAATCGACAACCAAACGAGCAGGGTTCTGCAGGACCATTAACTGGGGTTGTTGCTCTGTCTGGGTATCGAAGATAACTCGGGTAGACTCGGAGGATTTTTCCAATTGTAAGCGCAGCGGTTGAGGCGAATCTAACGGCTGGGTTTTATAGCTGGAGGCATGCAGAACAGCAGGCGCTCTATCACTGCCTTGCACAGCTGCACAAAAAAATACCGGTGCCAGCCAACAGAGCAGCGCTACTTTAGAATGATCGATTGCCTTTACCTCAGGCATGATTATTAATGGCCTCTTGAAAGTGCCCGTTTGGTAAACCAACTGTTTTTTACCGGTGTTTTATAGTCTATATCGCTGAAAGTGAACTGCGTTTGATGACCGGTCTTGTGGTTGAGAATATGTAATCCAGAGCGTGTCCAAATACCGTCCACCTGACGAATACCTTCTACGATCATTGTCTTCAAAGGATTTTGTTTCACATTCCAGAAATCAACTTTGAGCACCATCCAATTGGATTTATCGACCCAGAATTCCGTTTTTCCGTAACCCAGTTCTTTCGCTATTGCCGCTGTCTTGGGTATCGCTGACAGTTTATAGGCAGCGATACCATCTATTGATTCACCTGTCATTAACGAAAAATTATAATCAGAGACATCCCATTTTCCATCCAACTTAATATCCTCATAAGAGAAGTCAGTGCCCAGAAAAGCATCCCCTCTGTCTGCAGATGAAATACGCCGAACCTTACGCAAGGCGGGCAGGTAGAGCCATTGATCATCATCCGCTGCATGAGCCTCGTAGTCCCAGATCAAAAATCCGGTATTGCGTACATTGGCCGGCGACAGATAGAAAAGGACAGTACGCATATCATTTCCATAGTACTTCCTGTAAGTAATCGTCTCTCGCTCGCGGGCTTTACCCCGCTTATCCGTCAACTCCATCTTTAACTTTCGAGTCAGAAACTGGCCATCATCAACCGCATTAACACGCGCCACTACTTCGTCGGCGGTGAGTGGCTCAGCTGCGTCAAGATTCACCGGGTAGCAGATAATAGAAAGAGCAATGACAGCAAATAGCACAACGCTCACAGACTCAGCTGTCGCAGCTGACGGATTCACACCAGCGGTGATGAATCTCGGCCGGAATATTTTAACCAAGGCGGGCAATAAGGTCATACTGACGACAAAACTCGTCACCACTGAAAACAACACGATACTTCCAAAATTATTCAGTGAAGCTATTTTGCTGAACATAAGTACTCCAAATCCACAGGCAATAGCCAAACAATTAAACAACAATGCCAGGCCAGTAGAGGGGTAAAATTCACTAAAAACCTTTTCCATATCACCGTCGAAAGCTTTGTACAAAACCTTTAACCGATCGAGTGTATGAATCGCAAAGTCAATCCCCAGACCAATCGCTACAGCCGCAAACATAGAGGTTCCCATTCCCAGAGGTATCCCCAAAACCACCATAGAGGCATAAACAATCAACACAGAGCAGACAACAGGAAGCAGAGCCAAGGTGCCAGCCAACAACGATCGAAACAGTAAGGACGAAACCAACCAAACCATCAGTAAAGCAATGGCAAGACCTTTAAAGTGACTCGTAGCCAAATCCTTTATCCAGTGATAGTGCAAACTTACACGCCCCGTCAAGGTAGCTTTGATTTGCCCCGAGTTAAATTCGTCGTCAAGATATGACTGTAAATCTTCGACAATCACTTTAACGTCCTGATAACCGCCAGAATTTATATCGACCCGTATATTGGCCGTTTGATAGTCATAATCTACCAATGATTCAAAGTCAGTTGGATCAGACGTAGCGGTGTAGATCAGGAAATACTGAGCCACCAGATCACTGCTGCTCGGCAGTTGATAAGTATCGCTCCTCCCCCCTGTCAGAGCTCGATTGATCTGTTTAAGGTAATCGACAATGGAAGATGATCCCTGGACGTGTTCTAGGGTCAAGGCATATTTCTGCAAGGCTTCAATTTTAAGAAGATTACTGGGCTCGAAAAGCCCCTCAACCTCGGACGCCTCAACCACAATATCCAGCGTGTTGGAGCCATTCATATGCTGATTGATGACTCTATCCGCTCTGGCAACTGGCTCATCAGGGTGAAAGACACCTATTGCATCTTCGTCCACCACCAGCTTGCTCGCGGTATAAAGGCAGAGAACACAAACCAATCCCAGACAGGTGATAATGCTACGAGCGTAGTGATTGGTAAATCGACCTAATGCGCACATACCTCGACTGGAAGCACTGTCCTTGATGCTACCCTTTCGTGCCGTTAAATCCTGACTGGCTCTGGGTTTGGTTAGCATAATTGCGGCGGGTAAAAACACCAGTGAATAGAACCAGGCCACCATGACACCCAAGGCCGCAAACAGACCGAAATACTTAAACGGTGGCATGTAAGCGGCGAAGTACAAACCGAGAAATCCGGCAATGGTGGTCAAGGAGGTCAGAGTTATCGGCCGCCACATACCTTCCATGGTTTCGACAATCAGTTCACCTGTGTCGCTATCAGGGCGCCGAGACTGGATCTCAAAAAAATGACTGTAGACGTGGATAGAGTCCGCCACCGATATTCCAATCAGAATAACCGGAAGGGCATTGGTGACAACAAAGAAGGAAATACCATTAGCGACCATTACTCCAAGAGAAATAACAATCGATGCGGTTATCACCACATTGCTTAACAAAGCAGGGCTCAAGCGTCGATAGGCAAAGACAATCACCAGTGTAATGATTAACGCGGTAATCGGGATCAGCCGCTGGGCATCGGCATCGACATAACGCCCGAGATAACCGATTATTGCCCCCTCCCCCGCCACATGCAGATCAACACCGTCGACCTTCGGGGCCCGCTCAATCACATCAAGCACTCGAAAATAAGTCGCTTCAGCCTGCGACTCATCGAGCATTTCGGCCACAATCACCGTCGCCTGTCCCGTGCGCGACACCAGGCTGCCAAGGTAAAGCGGGAAATCATTAATCGCCAAACGCAGAGTCGCTGATTCTGCAGGTGATTCCGGCATTGACTCAAGAAAGGGAATGACCTCCATCCCCCCATCGGAGCCGGTGATGTTTTTCTCAGTAGCGAGGCTGGTTATTCTGGATTCATTAACGTTGGGCAACAAGCTGATCTCTTCGCTCAGCCAAGACACCAGTTCAAGTACCTCTGGCTGATAGATCCCCTCCCCCTGAGAATGAACCACCGTAATCACCAGCGGATCACTCAGACCAAACTGCTCCTTTACTTTATCTCGATATATCAACGCCGGATTATCACGGGCCAGAAAGGCATCGGAGCGCATATCTTTAACGAGTTGAGGCAGAAAGAAGAGTGCTACAGCAATAACAAGTAGACTAAGCGCTACAGTTGACTTAGGCCGATAAACGCACAGCCTAAAAACAGATTCTACTGGGCTTTTTGTTGCTTGCCCGCTCATGACTAGGCCCCCAAATCATCCCTCAGATTGAATTTTCTCTAGAAGTTTGTTGGCTTCCTCTTTTTCAGGGAAGTCACCACCATCCTCCAACAGTGAAACTAAAGTCATCAGCGCCGCACGTTTGTCGCCTGCTGCGACATCAATCATGGCACTATGGTAGCGCATACCAAAATCTCTAGGAACTTTATTCAAAGCGTTCGCAATATTATCCTGTGCTTTTTGTACTTCACCGTTTATGAGAAACAAAACAGCTAAAGTATCAAGGACGTCCGCCGAATCAGGGCTTAAAATGCTTGCACGTTTGGCATAACCAAGAGCTCTTTCAGGGTCAGATTCACGTAGCTCCCAAGCCAGATTATTAAGAACTACAGAATTATCCTCATCTATGTCCAAAATATCTACATAGAGATCTATCAACTTACCCTCATTGTCTTGCACTTCATACATTCCTGCCAGCGCTACGCGAGATTGCACATCATTCGGGTATTCATTCGCCCATGACTCTTGTAACGCCAAAGATTCAGCCCCCCTCCCTATCATCATATAATGGCGAGCCAGCATTAACATGCTCTTAGTCGTCGGAAACATCTCATATGTTTCTTTTAATATTATTAAAGCTTCAGTCTCTTTACCTTCCTGCCTTGCAGCAATAACATCAAGCTCTACCACATCTATGTGATTCGCGTTTATTTTCTTTAGTGCAATTAAACTAGACTTAAATTCAACTTCATTATTCATAAAAAGATGAAATCGTGTCATTGCCAAACGAGATAGAAAATCAGAAGGATCGAGAACAACAGCCTTCTCTAGACTTCGTTTCATCCTTATTCGATCATTTACACCGGAATAGGCCATAGCCAAATTCAAATAATCCTGGGCCGTAGCATCGGATAACTCGACAAGCTTCTCAAGGCTTAATATCGCACTTGAAAAATCATTCGTTGACATATATGACAGCGCGACAACCCTTAAAAACTCGTAACTATTACGAAACCTTTCATCAAGCTCCCTAATGAGAAATATAGCTTTATCTGGCTTACCTTGAACCAGGTAATGACGAGCAAGCATTAATCTCGCTTGCTTTGATTTGGGGTGTGATTCTATAGCCGTGATCAGAGTCTTGACTTTATACTCAGTGTTTTTTTCAAACGCATATAAAACCGCCAATTTCATAAGTGCCGACAGATTATTCTCATTATACCTAAGAATTTCAAGGTAATAATTTCTTGCCTTTTCATACAACTTTTCCCTTAAAGCCATAGCTGCTAGCTGCTCACTTGCATAAGGATCCCCTGGCACCAACTCTACCGCTGACAGAAACTCCCCTCTAGCTTCATCCTGCTGAAGACCGGCAAGATACACTCTTCCAAGCAAGTTATACGAACCTACTTCATCAGCCCTATTTCTTTTGTAATCTTCTGCAGACTCTATAGCCAATTTTATTTTATTTGACTTAATATAACTTAAAACCAAAAGCGCATGCGCCCTATGGTTTTTTGGATCCAGTTCCAAAGCAATCTTTAAACTTTTTATTCCTTTTGAATACTCCCTCCCAACCAAAAGCCCACCCCCAAGCCTTGCCCTAGCTAAAACGGAGGAAGGGTTAATTTCCACCACTTTTTCAAGAAGGGTTATTGCTTCAACTGTCTTACCTTGTCGCAAAAGAGCATTGGAAAGCGAATTCATAGCAACCACATTTTCATAATATGAGGACACAGCTGGCCTAACTATACTTTCCGCCTCTTCATATCTTTGGCGTCGAATAAAAATCTTAGCCAGCAACACCCTCGCCTCTATACCATCGGAATAAATAGACAAATAACTATTCGCATAGCTCTCGGCCTGTTCAAGATCACCGAGTACAAAATGAGAAATTGCGCTATACAACAATACCGATGGATAACGACTACCATCCATTTTCGACAAACCAAAATAATCAAGAGAAGCCTTAAAATCATCACGATAAAAGCTTATTATCCCCTGCACATAATTTACTGAGGCACTCCCTGGAATCCTTTTTTTCAGCCAATCAACATCAACCTGAGCACTGTCATATTCCTTAAGTTCAATCCTCGTCAAGGCACGTTTAATCCTACCTACTACATCTGCGTCACGACCACTCAGAGATTTTGTATATGCCTGCTCTGCTAAATCTATGTTTTTCACCTGCCGCTCTATGTCGCCAAGAATATTCCACGCCTCAAAATAATTAGGATCAAGTCCGAAGGCAATATCAAGCTGCTCTCTTGCAGAGGAAAACTCCCCATCATCTTCAGACGCTAGCAGTCGTGCTCTTGCCGTAATAACGTAAGCAGTATCGGGTGACAACCCTACAGCCTGGTCAATTTTAATTCGAGCTTCTTCAGACTTCCCCTGCCTTAATTCTCCAACTCCCTGCATGGCCAGTAACGTCGCCTTGCTGATTGTAGAAAGGTCTGACAATGGTACGCCTTGTAAAGCTTCAATTTTTCCAAGATTAAGAAACACCTGACCAAGTATCGGCAAAACCAATTCGTCGTCAGAACCAAGGCTAAGAGCTTCTGTAAATTCCTTTTCAGCTGCCAACATGTTACCTTTATCGAAATATATCTTTCCCAATAATCGCCTAGCTTCTTTATTATCCTTATTCAGACGTAGTACATTTTTCAATTCAATAGCTGCCCCATCCAAACTACCCTCAGCAATATACAATTTAGCTTTCGAAATATATTCTGACTCAGACAGCTCAACCCCACACGACACAATAGAAATAATACAGGAGAGAAGAATCAGACCGCTTAATTTATTTAGTCTCATCACCCACCACATAAACAACATCCTTAACGAGCATTCAACAATATATTGACAACCATACAGAAAAACATAGCATGAACGACGCCACCTTATTAGACCTTTGCGGCATACTTATCAAACCACTTATTAACAACACCACCACCATTAAATAATAAATCTTTAAATTTAAAACAATAAATCTGTATAAAAAAACCACTTAATAAATAAAACAAAAGCCCACCACTTTAATGATGAGCTTTTAAATATTTATTAACGATATTGGAAATTATAATAATTTCGTGATATCGCTCTGTAATCGTGCCACTGTTTAATTTCTCAACGGCGGATACGGCTAAGCAAAAGTAAACCAAGCCCCAGCAAAGCCAAAGATCCTGGAGCAGGAATTCTGAACATTACAAAGTCAACATTATTAAAAGCATCAAACGGTGTTGACGCCCCCTCGATACCCAAAAGGCTACCTGACCCACAGATATCGGACATCGTAAACAAGCAATCAATTTCCCCAAATGTCACGCCTGAATTATTTGTCAACACATCAACACCGGCATTAAAACTCCCACCAAGTGAAGGAAGAGTAGTTTCCCCGACGATTGATATATCTTCCGATACGGCTCCTGCAACCCAGAAGTCGTCTGCAATCGCGTCACCATCAAAGCCCGCGGTCATGAGCAGAGTCCCGTCGGTCACCAAGGCCTCAAGTGTTGCCTGAGTTCCCAATGCCCCTATGCGAGTATATTCATAAACTGGGTCTGTGTAGAAGGCGATCATTGCTCCAGCACCATGAGTGTCCTCAAAGTCAGTGTTCGGAGCAAACTCAAAACAAACCAATGATAGACAGGTCCCCCCCCCATCCATGGCTTCTAACAAATCATACTTTTTATCTACCCTTAAGGAGAACACACCGGATAACTCATCAAAACCCGCACCGTCGGTTAGGCTATCATCAAGCCCTGAGGTCACACCTTCGATGGTGTTTATGTTGAATATACCCCAAAGGCTATCCCCTTCATCCACGCTCGAGTCCACCGCTATACCGAATTGATCTAACCGAGTTCCATCTGCAGCTAAGCTATCAAAATAGGTTCCATCTGCATTTATTAAATACTCGCCACTATTATCAGAGAACAGTGTTTTCTCGTTCGGGTACCAATAGTTCGTAGATGCAGCGTAGGCCCCCTGAGTGATTACAGCAGCCGCAAGGGTTATTCCAGCCATGAGAGTTTTCATCTTCCTGCCCTTTTTTGAGCTCGACTTAGGTAATGGAATACCTTGCGGAAATCATGCCAAAAACAAAGGAGAACCACTTACCCATTGAAATTTATAGATAAATATTAAACTACTTTTATACTCTATGTAACGTTCTTAAAAAACACGGCTAAACTGTAAAAAAGCCTGACAAATCTATTAAATTTAATGATATTTTTTTGTTTACTAAAAAAAGACCACAAGAAACACTTATAATAAAGAACCCTATAAAGACATCTGGAGTCCCTCTTAGCCACATACGCATTGATTTCAATAAATTCACCTCCATTCACACCAGTAAATATAACTGGCTATAATTTTCAAATTACTCTACAAGAAAGCTAAATTAACGGATGAATCCTTAGTAATACCCTCATCTTAGGTGGGACTCCAGATGCCTCAGATAGTACTAGTATTAATAACCTACTTTCTTAGATCTAAAAGGAGCCGTAGGCAGCCTCTCTATACCACAGTGGTTACGATCGGAATTTCATTTTTTCGCCAATTTCGGCTACACAATATTGAAGAAATCCAACACATCCCCTATCAAACTGCCTCTTTTAGGGATGCCCCTTAAAAATGGATATTGATGTTGCACGAAAACTAGCCATGTGCGGACTTGCGGCTCCATCAGCTGACAACACCCAACCTTGGCACTTCGACTGGGACGGTCACCACTTAACTATCCGCTACGACACAAAACGTGTGCAGGGAAAGACATTCCCACCACAAAGCCCAGCCACACATATCACCATTGGATGCGCCTTAGAATACATTCATCAACTTTTAACTGATGCCAACATCTCCTATGACCTATCCCTTTGGCCAGACCACTCAGAAAAACAAACTAAATATGCCGTCATAAGTAATATAACGGCGGACTCTCATATATCAGAAAATCTAAACAGCCCGTTATTCAAGCGACACACAAACCGTTTCTCTTATAAAAAAGATTCAATTTCAGAGCCAACGATAAAATTAATGACGAGCTCCACAGAGGGAGCCGCTCGAATCCAAGCACTTAATGATAAATTACTCATAAAAACAGCCGCTGGACTGATCAAAGACGCATCAGAAGTACGCTTTCAAACTCAAGAAGTACATGAATGGCTTGGCAGAAGCTTCCGCTTTAGCGCAGCCGATGTAAGAAAATCTGACGGCCTGGACATTAAAACCCTTGACCTCCCCCCAGGCGGCGCGCTGTTTTTGCGATTTATCCGCCCCTGGTCCCGTATGCATGCCCTCAATAAAATAGGCGCCTATAAGTTTCTCGCCGCCATCGATGCGGCGCCCATCAAGGCAGCGCCTGCCCTGGTGGCCTTTATCGCCCCGCAAACGCCGCAGGACGCACTGGATGCAGGACGACTGATTACACGTACATGGATACAACTCAACGCTCAGGGCATCGCCGTACAGCCCTACTATGTAGTGGCCGACCAACTCACCAGATTGGCCGACAAAACCGTGCCCAGCGAGCTTATTAATCAAGTTGAAGAGCTAAAGAGTCAATCCCAGAAACTGTTTCAATTAAACGAGAATGAAACACTCTATATGTTGTTTCGTATCGGCTACCCAACCAAAGAGCCTATTCGCTCAAGACGACTGCCTATCGATCAGGTTTTTACCGACCTAACCAGCTCGTAAGCTTTCATCAACGAAGCTGAGAAAGACAATCTTGAAGAATATTAAAGGGCATTATAACGGTCTAGCATCTACTGATAAGCACAATACCTGTCCGTTTTACAACGTTAGAACCTAAGCCAGCTTTGCCATAAAGCGCTTGCGCACCAGCATCAGCATGAGTCTCTGTATGGGGTTGTTATTGCCCAGCGGTCGCCAGGTTTTCTTCAGCGTATTTTTATAGGCGTCAAAGTGCAGTCCATGGGGCGCG
>Ga0209395_1005860_pt1 | contig 13603 bp, 8 predicted proteins | sample GOMGulsemesocosm_3_FD_184635 | JGI IMG/M metagenome (GOLD analysis project Ga0209395, IMG submission 184635) | Methane-oxidizing microbial communities from mesocosms in the Gulf of Mexico - GOM9D Gulf of Mexico (SPAdes) (version 2) | ecosystem: Environmental > Aquatic > Marine > Cold seeps... | reverse complement strand
TGCGCCTAAGGTTTTTATTTGATGAATAACACGTGCACCAGACTCTTCATCAAGAAAGGCATTTACACGAAGTGAATCTGATAATGGACCATAGTTTGGTACAATAACTTGGCTATCACTTACCTGTTGTTCAATTAACTTTGAAAAATTATCAAGTAATTGTTTAGCCTCACTTTTACCATAATCATCAAAGGTATTTAATTGGGTGATGTAATCTTCATCACTCACGGTAACGCCAATTTCATAACTATTACCAATGTCATAACCAATGTCTTGGTAAACGGCTTGATAGCTTTGCAAGGCAATCATCACCGAAGCGGTTAGTAATACTGAAGCTATGGACAACTGTAAAACCATCAGTACTCGGCTAAGCCATTGATTACTTTGCGCCTGAATACCTTTACCACTACTATTTAGGTTATTACCTAAAGCTTGTTTGTCGATGTCCACTAAGGCCAGCGCACTAAATAAAACACTCAGCGCTAAGATAATAGCCGTTGAAGCAAACAGGGTGGTACTATCAATGCTAATAGCATCCATCATGGGTAAGCTATCGCCAGCAATGAGAGGTAAACTTCTTATAGCCCAGCCGGTAACTAATAATCCTGTTAAAGCAGCTAAGATAAAGCTGGGCAGATTTTCTAATAAGACTAATAATCTTACTTTAGTTAGACTTGCGCCTAAGCTGATTTGAATAGCAAATTCTTTTGTTCTACCTTGGTAGTGAGCGATGAATAAATTTAGTAAGTTAAGTGTCGCCATTAATAACAAGCCGATTACAGCACCAAACAAGGCGATAAGTAACCCTTCAGTTTCACCTAACATATTACTTCTAAAGCCATTTGTAATAAGTTCTTTTTTAGTACTTGTCATAAAGTCTAAAAACATTTGTACTTGGTCGCCATCGACATTTCGGGTGACGTAACCTTCTAACCAAGCATCAACCTGTGCTTGTGAAGGCATGGCTGCTTGGCCATTTGCTGATTTCAGAATTATGTTGTCAATTTCATTGCTAATGTTGCCGACATTATCTGTTTTTTCTTTTATTTTCTCTAAATTGGTAATAAACCAAACCTGTTGAGGAAGAATAGCTTGGTTACTTTTTATCGCCATCACATCTTCAATAACACCAGCAACAATAAAATTATTATTATTTAATGTTACCTGTTTGCCAATGACTGACTTGACGCCTGCAAAAGCATTTTGCCAAAGGCTTTCAGATATCCACACATATTTCTCTGGTGACGCTAGGGTTACGTTATCTCCGAGCAATAATTGGCTACCTAATACTGAAAGAATATTATCTGATGCTTCATAACGGGTAGTTGCAAAGGTTGTGTTGTTAACAACAATATCTTGCTCTGAAGGAGCTATACCTGCCCAATCCCCGATATCAGCAAACTGCTCACTAAAATCTGCCAAGCGATTCATGTTCCAATAAGAAACACTCAAGGTATCTGACATTTTAAAACGATAATCAAGGGTCTGCAGTGACGCTTCGTTTTTAATGCCTTGTAATGGTTGATAAAGCAAAGTAGATGAAATTGAAATAACACTTAACACTGCACCTAAGGTTAAACCTAGTGTTAAAATTAGCGGTACACTTAATCGAGGTAAGGAAAATACCCGTGTTACGCCTTGAATTAATGACTTTTTGAATAAACTCATGCAACCCCCTGCAATGATGCTTTATCTTGTTCGGTGTTGATTTCAGAAACGATCTGACCATCAAGTAATTGGATTTGACGACTAGCACAACGTGAGTACCGGCTATCATGGGTTACCATAACTATGGTTGCGCCCTCTTTATTTAGTTGCGCTAATAATGACATCACTTGGTCGCCATTTTTACTATCTAAATTACCCGTAGGTTCATCAACTAAAATCAAATCAGGTTTGCCAACCAATGCACGGGCAATGGCAATACGCTGTTGTTGCCCACCCGAAAGTTGATTGGGGCGATAGTGCTGGCGATGAAGCATATCAACTTGTGTTAGGACTTCTTCAACTCTTTGCTTAATTTCCGTTTTATTACAGCCACGATGTTCTAGTGGTAAGGCAACATTTTCAAACACTGTTAAGTTATCGATTAAGTTAAATGACTGGAATACATAACCAATGTGCTCATTACGAATTTGAGTACGTTGATCTACCTTTAGACCCGCCGTTGCAATGTTAGCTAATTGATATTCACCTTCAGTGGCTGAGTCCATTAATCCCATAATTGAAAGCAATGTTGATTTACCACAACCAGAAGGACCTGTAATCGCAACAAACTCACCTTGGTTTATTTCTAAACTAACACCTTGTAGGGCATGTGTTTCTATTTGCTGGCTATCGTAACGTTTGTGAATACTTGACATGGTAACTACATTTTTCATGTGATTTTCCTTATTTATATCGATAATTTTGTTTGGTTGCTTACTTACAATTCGTTTTATATTTGTCTGTATTATTCTGTTAGGTTCAGTTTGTGGTATTGGCTATACTGTTGTGTGTCACTACTGACTATTTCTTCATTAGGCTCAAGCCCTGAAGTGACCACCAATTTGTTTTGAGACAGCTCACCAAAGGTTACGTCTCTTTGTATTAATGTATTGAATTGGTCACGAACAAAAAGGCTTTGTTTGCTGCGAGGTCGAAAGCCAGGCACTTGTTTGATATAAGTAGTCGCTTGCTGATGTTTAACAAATACCTGTGCTGAAATTGACAAGGCAGGGCGAGCATTAGAGGTTAGCGCTTCGTCAATAACCGCTTCTGCGAGTACTGAGCCGTTACTAACAACACTTTCTATACGAGTAATATGGCCCTTGATAACACCTTTTTGTGTATCGATTAATACTGGTGCATTGATATCTATTTGGTCTGCTTGGTTTTGTGGTAAACGTAATCGGGCAATTAATTCTTTATCACTGCCTACTTTTGCTAAAGACTGTCCCAGTTGCACACTTTGTCCTAATTCAATCTCTAAGGTTTGCAGCGAACCATTAATGCCAGCTTTTACTTTCATATCATCAAGCTGTTGCTCAAGTAAGTTAACTTGAGCTTGTTGTTGTGTGATGGTGATATCGCGCTGAGTTAGTTGATGACCTTGCATTTCTATAAATTGCTTGTATTTTTTCTTTTCAAAACCAAGCCTTCTACTTTGTTGTTTTACTGCTAGTTTTGCACGTTGCAATTCAATTTTTGATGAGACGCCAAGATCCATCAAGTTTTCATTTACTGATAGCTCTAGCTGAGCTTTTTCAATTTCAGCTTCAATGTCGGCGATACGACCTTGATAGTTTAACCTTTCACTTTGTTGCTCGTATTTAAAGGCTTCTCTTTGTGCTAGTTGTTGGGCTAGTTGACCATTGGCAGCATTTACTTCTTGCACTAGTCTAGGGTTAGCTAAATGTAGAATTACTGTCTCAGGGGTAACCTTAGTACCTGGGCGTACTAAAATTTCAGAGACTTTTCCTAATGCTGGCGCTGTTAATAAACGCTCTTTTGCTGAGGAAAATTCGCCATAAGCGTTGGTATAAATGTCTAAGTCGCCTCGTGCAACTGTTTGAAAGCTCAACTGATTTAAATCTACAGATTTGATTGCTTTACCGCTAACGCTATAACCGGCATATGCCATTAATAAGGTAAAGGTCGTGATTGCTGTCCATTTCTTCCAAGGCTGTTTTTTAGTTAACGCAATTTTCATAAAGATTCACTGTTATTTTTAACTTGATGTATTCAACAATGAAATAACCGTGCCAAAATAAAAACCCTCATGATTTCAGTTGGTTGATTGGTTTAGTATTCTTTTTGAAATGAGTAAGTGTTCGTTTATAACGATCATATGTTCGAAAGTAACATTTCATTTTTCTATTCTGAATTTGATGCTGTAATGCTGTGTAATGCCATTATTTTATAAATTAAGGTAAATTATTAGTTAGGTAATATCGGATAAAAGTTCAAAGATAAGTTTAACAAGTGAGTTAATCTTTCTAGGATCTTGAATGAACAAGCTGAAGTTTCTTTGCAACACAGTTATGCTATGTCTTAGTTATTAAATAGTGAGCATAAAATATGGCTGAGCAGTTACCAATAACCATTAATATACATAGTGACCTAGCCGATAAGTTCCCAAGAATTAAATCGGTTATTAATAGGCTTGAAGCACAGTTTAATTTTCATACTTTAACAGCAAACTGGTATGGTGATGAAGAGAATATATTATTGATTCAGCTGGCCTTAGAAACACCCGTGAGTTTTAGGCAACAGCAAATAGAGTTAGAGCAGAAGTCTTTAGTTGAAGTTGAAATTAGTAACTTTTCTGACGATGTCATTTGCCGCTTTAATAATACCGAGCAACAGTTGCTTTGTAATATAGCTATTACTGAATCTGAACTTACATTACTTGAAGGGCAGCCCAAGTTATTAGCTGGTTTTATACAGGCCAAGTTACATAAAGTACTTAATTTAATAGCTAAACAGCAGTCTTTAGCAAGTATTTAATTAAGAGAGTAATTATCAGTATGGCTATTAACACTAAGCGCTTAGATCGTTTGATTAGTGAGTTGTGCAAAATTAACCGTAAAAAAGTACGTCTAGTTTTGGCGCAAAAACGAGTCTTTGTAGATGGTATATTAGCCCGTAATATTGATCAAATTGTTGACCAATTTTCATCTGTGGTGATGGATGATGAAGTGTTGCAGGCTAACAAAGCACATTACATTATGCTTCATAAACCTATAGGTGTTGTGTGTGCAACTAAAGATGATAAACATAAGACGGTAATTGATTTACTTGATGGGCAATTTACTCAAGAAATTATTGAAAGTTTACATATAGTGGGACGACTCGATTTAAATACCTCAGGTTTAGTATTATTAACTAACGACAGCCGTTGGTCAGAGTCATTAACATCCCCCGAGAATAAAGTAGCTAAATGTTATCAAGTGACGCTTGCTAACCCTATAACGCCTGACTATATCAGTGCTTTTGCTCAAGGTATGTATTTCGATTTTGAAAAAATAACGACAAAACCGGCAAAACTACGCATCATATCGAAGTTTGAAGCGGAGGTGATCCTAACAGAGGGGCGTTATCACCAAATAAAGCGCATGTTTGGCCGTTTTAGAAATCCAGTTGTTGCTTTACATCGTCAATCAATTGGTCAGCTAAGTTTAGATAAATCACTTAGCTATGGAGAAAGTCGGGCATTAAGTGAAGCGGAAGCTATTAGTGTCAGTGGTTAACACAGACTTGAAAGTACATCTTTGCACTAATGTTGTGACATTGTTGTAACAATATCGGCACTCGCAATTTAGTCTTGCTTGGGTATAATGGTTTTCAGTAAGAAAATGTTCTTTAATGTAATGGAATCGTAAATGAATAAATTGTTGTTATTGGTTGTTCCCGTTGTCAGCATGTTAACGAGTTGCTCAAGTGTTGATAATGCTTGTGAAGATGTCACTTTAGCTTCAGAACAGATTCAAGAGTGTCAGGCACTGCATAAACAAATTATAAATGCAAAAAGTGTCATTGTTCGCACCGAGTTAGATCGTCGTTATCAACAAGACTGTATTGATATTCGATTTTATCGTGATGACCGACAAGCTGCTATTTGTGGAAATAAAGATAGAATTAAAGAAGTTAGAGAGTCGGCTAAAGTCGAATCTCAGCAGTAAGTACAGTTCTTGCTAATAATTATTCAGAGAACTTCTGATATAATTATTAGCGTAAATTAACTAAACGGTATGGTAATTTTGAAACCTGAGAATCAACAGACAATTACGACAGAGGTCGCAGGTCAGAGCAAAGAAAGTACAGTTAAAGGTATTGCTGAATTGTCTGATGAAGTTGATTTTCTTGAGAAGAAAAATGTTGATTTACAAGCTCGCTATACCGCATTATTAAAGTTAAACCACCTTTCCCAAGAGTGTCATGACCTTGATACTTTTTATCCGCAGGTTCATAGTACAATTGCCTCGTTGATGACTGCAGAAAACTTCTTCATTGTTTTATATGATCAAACCTTTGAGACTTTAGAGTTTGCTTATTATATCGATGAAAAAGATGATAAGCCTTCAGGTATCATTGATTATCAAGATTATGAGGGCTCATTCACTAACTTAGTTATTGAATCAAAACAGCCATTATTATTAACCCCTGACTTAGAAAAACAGCTTTTTGATAACTATAAAATAAAACAGTTTGGTGCCCGCGGTACGGACTGGTTGGGGGTGCCTTTACTGCAAAACGGTTTAGTCATTGGCACCATTACCGTACAAAGTTACGATGAAAAAATTCGCTATAATGACACCGATTTAAATTTACTCACTTTTGCCGCTCAGCACATTGTTGGTGCTATGGTGCGCTTACAAGATCAACAACGTTTGAAGAATGCTGTTGATGCGCGAACCAAAGAATTAATGGCACAAATTCGAGAACGAGAAAAATCAGAATTATTGCAAGAATCTTTATATCGTATATCTGAACTAGCCACAGATATAGAGTTAGATATAGATGCCTTCTACAGTAAGGTTCATAACATTATTGGTCAGTTGATCAATGCCAAGAATTTCTTTATTGCTAAATATGAAAAAGAATCCGAGACTCTAAGTTTTTCTTATTATGAGGATGAGAAATCTTCAAATTTAGCAAGAGACTTCAAGCCAAGAAAGCTCTCAAATCGTTATTCTGAATTAGTGTTACGCCGTCGTGAAACTGTGTTGCTCACCTATCAAGATATGATGACATTACACCTAGAAGGTGAAACTAAAAAACCACAAGATGATATACATTCTTGGTTAGGTGTGCCCTTAGTATATTCAGGGCAATTATTGGGGGTCATGGTTTTACAGAGTTATGATTATAGGACCACTTATAATCAACAAGATGCCGAGTTACTCAATTTTGTATCTAACCATGTCTCCGCAGCAATTAAACGTCGAGAATTAGCTGACTTTGAACGTCGTAGTCATGAATTGCTTGAGCAACAAGTTAAGCTGCGCACACTAGCACTTGAAGATGAGATCACTCAACGTAAACAAGCTGAGACTCTATTAAAGCACACTGCTGCCCATGATAGTTTAACAGGCTTACCTAACAGAACCGTATTCCTTGATTTACTTAACCATGCTATTTCTTGTTCGAAACGAAAAGAAGATTTTTCTTTTGCGGTACTGTTCCTCGATTTAGATCGGTTTAAAGTTGTTAACGATAGTTTAGGGCATCATGCAGGTGATGTTTTATTGAAAATAATTGCTCGAGAATTACTGGCTATTGTACGTGATAAAGATACCGTTGCGCGTTTAGGTGGTGATGAATTTGTCATTTTGATTGAAGACTTAAGTTCAAATGATGAAGCCTTTGATGTAGCTATGCGGATCACTAAGTTTTTACAAGAGCCGTTTACCATTGATAATCAGCTTGTTTATACCGGTACTAGTATTGGTATTTCCTTTAGTCATAAACGTTATAGTGATGCCAATACTATGCTACGTGATGCCGATACGGCTATGTACCATGCTAAGGATAATGGCAGAGGGCGTTATGAAGTCTTTGATGACAGTATGCATAAAAAGGTACAAAATGCCTTAAGCCTTGAAGCGGATATTCGAGAGGCAATTGCTTGGCAGGAATTTATCCCGTATTTTCAACCAATCTTAAAACTCGATAATGAACAGCTTAAAGGCTTTGAAGCATTGGCTCGCTGGCAAAGTACAAAGCGCGGCTTTGTCTATCCAGATGAGTTTATACCCTTGGCAGAAGATAATGGCTTGATTCAAGCGATAGATATGCAAATTATTGAAAAATCCTGTCAACAACTGAAAATTTGGCAAAATGAGTTAGGCTGTGATGATATTTATATCAGCTGTAATTTATTCTCTAAACAATTCTTTAGTACTAGCTTGCCGCAAGATATTGAAAGAGTACTGCAAAAAACTGGCTTAGCACCTCATAATTTACGTGTAGAGTTAACAGAGCGTGCCTTACTAGAAAACGCAGAGATTGTTCTAACCAATATGCAAGCGCTGAAGAAGATGGGCGTAAAAATATTGCTAGACGATTTTGGCACGGGTTATTCAAGTTTGGGTTATTTACACCGCTTCCCCATTGATGTACTTAAAATAGATCGCTCTTTTATTAGCAACGTTCATGAACATAATAATCATCGCGCTATTATTCGAACCATAGTTGACTTAGCCCATAATCTGCAGATGTCGACAGTAGGAGAAGGTATTGAAAACTTGGCTGATGCTGAGCTTTTACAGCAAATGGACTGTGCCTATGGGCAGGGCTATTATTTTGCTAAGCCTATGTCTGCTTTACAGACAACAGAATATATTGTTAATAAATTAAAAAAATAATATTCATACACTCTGTTTGTATTAATAAGTAATTTTCAGCACATTCTCGTGTGAAAAAGATAACTCCCCCTATTTTAAATGGTAAAACCCTGAAAATAACCAGCACATTCTGTGGTTGTTTCCCTAAAATTCGCATATAAATTTTATGTTGTCTTTTGCTGGTAATATTTTTATTCATAGTAAATTCGACTATAACTAAAGCAGAAATTAATCTGCTCGCATTTGAGGAAATAGCCATGCTTTTTACTGGTTCATTGATTACTGATTGTCCAATAAGACAAAAAATTCGCGAATTTTACCGCATTGATGAAAATATTGCCGTTGATCACATTTTACCTGCAGCTGAAGTAAATGTTAGCGCACGAAGTCGAGCATGGGAACGTGCACGTAAAATGGTTTTGCAAATTCGCCAGGACCAAGAAGGCAATGGCGCTATAGATGCGCTTCTTAATGAATACTCACTGTCTTCAGAAGAAGGTGTGGTATTGATGTGTTTGGCTGAAGCTTTATTACGTGTTCCAGATAAACATACCCAAGATGAGCTTATTCGAGATAAAATTTCTCAAGGTCAATGGACTAACCATTTAGGCGCAAGTGACTCATTATTTGTTAATGCCTCATCATGGGGACTATTACTGACTGGCTCTATGGTTGATTACGCTGATAAACGTAAAAAAGACCACTTTGGTTTATTGAAAAAAACCGTTGGTCGCTTAGGTGAGCCTGTTATCCGTAAATCAATGAACTATGCCATGAAAATCATGGGCAAGCAGTTTGTTATGGGCGAGAACATTAAAGCTGCTACCGTTCGTGCTGCCACTAAAGAACAGCAAGGTTATGTCTATTCATATGATATGTTAGGTGAAGGTGCTCGCACCATGGCTGATGCAGAAAAGTACCTTAAAGCCTATGCTGATGCTATTGATGATATTGGTGCAGTAGCAACAGCTTCGGGTAAAAATGATCCACGTAAAGTACCTGGTATTTCAATTAAATTATCTGCTATTCACCCTCGTTATGAGTTCTCTCATAAGGGTCGTGTGATGGAAGAGTTAGTACCTAAGTTAAAAACTCTTTGTTTACAGGCTAAGCAATACAACATTGGTTTAACCGTTGATGCTGAAGAATCTGAGCGCTTAGATATCTCTTTAGATGTGATTGAGGCGGTATTTACCGATAGCGACCTTGGTGACTGGCAAGGTTTTGGTTTAGCACTACAGGCTTACCAAAAACGTGCAATTTTTGTCGTTGATTGGTTACGTGAATTAACTTTACGTACAAACAGAAAAATGATGGTTCGTTTAGTGAAAGGCGCTTACTGGGATACAGAAATTAAAAATGCCCAAAAAGATGGCTTAAAGCACTTCCCAGTATTTACCCGTAAGTCTTCTACGGATGTTTCTTACCATGCCTGCGCTAATAAATTATTGGAATATCGCGATACTATTTACCCACAATTTGCCACACATAATGCTTATACCGCAGCGACAATTGTTGAGCTTGCAGGCGATGACAAAGCTGGTTTTGAGTTCCAATGTTTGCATGGTATGGGTGACTCCTTATATGACCAAATAGTTAAAGAAGATGGCATTCAATGTCGAATCTATGCACCTGTTGGTTACCATGAAGACTTGCTTGCTTACTTAGTACGCCGTTTATTAGAAAATGGTGCTAACTCATCATTTGTAAATGCTATTGTTGATGAAAGCCAGCCGGTTGAATCTTTATTAGAAGATCCCGTTGAAAAAACCCAACGATTAAAAGCTAAGTATAACAATCAAATCATCATGCCAATTGACCTTTACCAAAATGAAGGTGACAAAGGCCGTGATAATTCAAAAGGTTTAGATTTAACTGATATCAATGATTTAACGCCGTTAAAAACCTCGTTAGATACTTGGTTTGTTGATCATTTACTAAATAAAAATGATGTGCCAGAAGGCGCAAATGCGGTAAGAAACCCGGCAAATCGTAGTGAAATAATAGGTTTTCAGCAACATCTAAGTCATGATGAAATGCAGGTGATGATAGCTGATGCTGAAACAGCATTTAACACTTGGTCAAAAACACCCGTAGCAGAACGCGCTGAACTATTATGTCGTATCGGCGATATTTTAGAACGTCATATGGATGAGCTTATTGCGCTTTGTATTAAAGAAGCCGGTAAAGTTGCACAGGATGGCATTGATGAAGTACGTGAAGCGGTTGATTTTTGTCGCTACTATGCTGCCCGTGCCGTTAAATTAAGCGAAGATGAACGCTTAGAAGCACGTGGTGTGGTGTTATGTATCAGCCCTTGGAACTTCCCTTTAGCTATCTTCTTAGGGCAAGTTGCCGCAGCAATTGCTACCGGTAATACCGTATTAGCAAAACCTGCAGAGCAAACAGGGTTAATTGCCATGCGTACTATGGAGCTAATGGAGTCTGTTGGTTTACCTAAGCATGTAGTACAAATTGTTATCGCTCGTGGTAGCGCTGTAGGTAAAACGATTATTCCTGACAGCCGTATTCAAACTGTTATGTTTACGGGTTCTACAGAAACTGGTACTCATATTTCACAAACACTTGCTGAGCGTGGTGGTGATCAAGTGCCATTGATTGCTGAAACTGGCGGTCAAAACTGTATGGTTGTTGATTCAACGGCTTTACCTGAGCAAGTTGTTGATGATGTTATTTCATCAGGCTTCCAAAGTGCGGGACAACGTTGTTCAGCATTGAGAGTACTGTTCTTGCAGGAAGATATTGCTGACGGTGTTATTGAAATGCTACAAGGTGCTTTAGCAGAGTTACACATTGGTAACCCAGCTAAATTGAGCACAGATATTGGCCCAGTAATTGATCAAAAAGCTCTTGATGCACTTAATGCTCATAGCGATTACATGGAGTCACATGGTAAATTATTATATAAATGTGAATTCTCAGATGAAGTCGTTGACGAAGATGGCCACTTCTTCTTTGCACCACGTTTATATGAAATTGATGATATCAGTGTGCTTAAACAAGAAGTTTTTGGCCCTTGTGTACATGTAGTTCGTTTTAAAGGTAATGAAATTGAGAGTGTTGTTGATAAAATCAATGGCACTGGCTTTGGTTTAACTATGGGTATTCATACACGTATAGAGCACCGAGCAATTGAATTAGCCAAACTGTCACGTGCAGGTAACATATACATTAACCGTAATATGATTGGCGCTATTGTTGGTGTTCAACCATTTGGTGGTCGTGGTCTTTCGGGTACAGGTCCTAAAGCCGGTGGCCCTAACTACCTAACTCGTTTAGTGAAAGAAAAAGCAACACCAGACGAAAAGAGCTTTAACTTCCTAGAAAGTAAAGCTTCTGCTTTAACGGGCACTGCAGCAGAAAACCATGCAGCGACTCATATGATGGATAAAGCGAGCTGGGTAGAAAAAGAGTGGCGTTCAACGGAGCTTAATACGCGTATTTCTTGTGTACGTCAATTACTTGCGAAAATAGCGCATGTTGAGATAGTTGATGATTTAGCTGACGATTTAAACCGTACTTTAGCATCAGCACGTTCACAGCTTATTGATATTGAAAAACGTCTGAAAAAGCCAGAGCAACTGCCTGGCCCAACAGGTGAATCTAATATTATCTATCTGGAAAACCGTGGCAATATTATTTGTTATGCCGACGAAAAAGTAAGCTTTAACTTTTGGGTTCAATCTATTGTAACTGCGTTAGCTACGGGTAATACAGTTGTTACTGTTGTTTCTGACTTATTCTACCAAGAAGCCTTAGCGTTTAGAGATAAGTTTATTGCCACAGGTGCTGGTGATGATGTTTTCCAAGTTGCTAAGCAATGTCATTTGGAAACTATGCTTAAACACCCAAGCCTATCTGGTGTAGTTGTAGATAGTAATTGTGAAAGTAAACATTATATTAGTGACAGATTAGCACAGCGTCATGGCGCAATTTTACCGGTGATCAGCTCTGAATATTTTGATAACTTGATTCAACGTTTAATTACTGAAAAAACTATTAGTATAGATACTACCGCTTCAGGTGGTAATACCTCACTAATGACAATGGTTGAAGAAGACTAGTTAACTTATGTAAAAGCTAGGTTAATATTTAAAATAAAACACGAACTGTTACCCTAAGGTAGAGTTCGTGTTTTTTTTGTTTTCATAATGTTCTAGCTATGGCAATATCGCCTATATCCCCTATCAAATAGTGTATTTATGCCTAATCACAAAAGAAAACCCCTAGATCGTATCGATAAGGTTATTCTATCTACGCTGCAAGCTGATGGTAGAATTTCAAACGTAGAGTTAGCCAAAAAAGTAAATTTAAGTGCTAGTCCTTGCTTAGACAGAGTCAAGCGCCTAGAAAATGAAGGCTATATAGAGCGCTACGGTGCCTTTCTAAATGCAAGTAAACTAAACTATGGTATGACCGCTTTTGTGCAGGTAACACTAAGTAGTACAACTTCTGAAACTTTTAAACTATTTAAAAAAGAAGTGGTTACCATTAAAGAAGTGGTAGAGTGTCATCTGATAGCTGGTGGCTATGACTATTTATTAAAAATTAGGTTTGCTGATATGGCAAGTTATCGTCTGGTTTTGGAGGAAATAGGTGATTTGCCTGCGATATCTCAAACAAGCACTTATGTTGTTTCAGAGCATGTTAAGTCTGATAGTGGTGTGCCTTTTGATTAGTGCTCTTTTTTGTAAGCGATACATGATCCCTTCGTACTAGTTATAGTTTGATTAAATAGTGAAACTATATTGTTAACCTGACAAGCTTTTGCTATATATTTAAATGACTTACTTGAAGGGCGTTATATAAGGCTCTTTTTCAAAGGAAATATTATGAACGCACATGATTATGCATTACAAGCCAATGGCTCATTTGCTTTGCCCGACGCCTGCTTTAAAGTAAAAGCATTAATGGAAGATGAAAGCTCTGAAATATCTGATTTTGCTGATGTCATTGGTGTTGATCCTTCCATGACATCACGTTTACTACAAATAGCTAATAGTGCTATTTATAGCTTTCCTGGCGAAATTAGCACTATTTCACGGGCAATTACCATCATTGGTACGCAAGCTATTTATAACATGATGCTTGTAGATGTAGCAGCTTCAGCCTTTAAGCACTTTGAAAACCAAGCAATTGACTTAAAGCGTTTCTGGCGTATGAGTATTTATTGTGGCTTAGCCTCTAAAAACCTGGCAATCAGTGCTGGAATTCGTGACATAGAGCGTCTGTTTGTGGCGGGGTTATTGCAGAAT
>Ga0209395_1005859_pt1 | contig 13604 bp, 7 predicted proteins | sample GOMGulsemesocosm_3_FD_184635 | JGI IMG/M metagenome (GOLD analysis project Ga0209395, IMG submission 184635) | Methane-oxidizing microbial communities from mesocosms in the Gulf of Mexico - GOM9D Gulf of Mexico (SPAdes) (version 2) | ecosystem: Environmental > Aquatic > Marine > Cold seeps... | reverse complement strand
AACGAAAGCAATATGAAATTGCCTTCCATATACTAGGTAAAGCTGAAAACCTTGCACAAGACCATTTACTATTCCCTATTTTAAATGAAATTTATCACACTCAAATTCAATATGCACACATCTCCTCCAAGGTAGATTTAAACAATATTATTACTAAGTTCAACAAAAATCAACAGTACTATTTAGCTGAAGAACGACTAAATATTGTTTATGCTACTATAAGGGAACAGATAAACATTTCTACTTTTCAAAAGAAAACTATCGATTTTAATACAATCATTACTTCTACTTTAAACAAGTATCAGATAGATATCAGTCAATCGATAACCTTTAAATCTTTATACCAATTAATCAGCATCGCAAGTATATCTGCTTTTGCCAGTAAAGACTACTATAGCATAGAGTCATTTCTTATAAATACCTATCAAAAAATAGAAAATCATCAACACAAGCAAAAACAACTGTACTATCATATACAAGTACTGTATTTAATTGCCAACATGTATTTTAGAAACAAGAAATTTGAATTGTCTTTTGAGTATTTGAAAAAAATGAGGAATGAAATGGAAGAAAAGAGTAGCAAGTACTTCAATACTTTTCTACTTAAACACCAAAATCTCTTAGCCTTATGTTATAATTACAGTAATCAAAATCAAAAAGCAATTGGAATAGCTGAAAAACATTTAGAAAAAAAACATCAAGACCTAGAAACACAATTAGATATTATATTGTGTTTGTGCATGTATCATTTTCATAACAAAAATTATCCACAAGCCTTAAAAATCATCAATACCCTTTACCATTCAGACAATTGGTATCAGCAAAAAGCTGGAGATGAATGGTTGATAAAAAAGAACCTAATTGAACTACTTATTCATATTGAATTGGATCACTTAAATTTAGTCGAATCTAGAATTTTAAGCTTTAAACGAAAACATGCAGCTTACCTTAAAAATATTCAACAAAAGAGAGTTTTAACTTTTGCTTCTTTAATAGAAGAGCTCTATTTAAAGCTGAATAACAAAACCACACCAATATTTCTAAATAAAATAGAATCCTCATTTAATTATACTAGTAATAACCAAGAAGACATTTTTGTAATGAGCTTTTATGCTTGGTTAAAGGCCAAAGCTACAAACAAGGACATCTATAAAACTACTATTAAAATGATCGCGGATTAATTGTTAATTTTTGTTAATCTAACTACATCAATTAAACTCTTTTGCTTTTTCACAGTCATAGCTTCAAATAACTTAAAACATAAAAATCATGAAAAAATTATTTGTATTAGCATTATTAATATTAAGCGGAAGTGCATTTGCTCAAAGACCAATGCATCGTGATGCAAAAAAGCAACATCATAAAAAAGAGTTTATGAAAGACTTGTCTACCGATCAACTTGCTACACTAAAAACTAAAAAGATGACTTTAGTTTTAGATTTAAACAAAGAACAGCAAGATAAAATGTATGCCTTAAATTTAGATGGAGCAAAAGACAGAAAACAACAAATGGAAGCTCGAAAAAAAGCTATAAAAAAAGGGGCAGAAAAAAAACCTAAACTATCTTCAGAAGAAAAATTCCAGCGAATGAATTCTCAATTGGATAAAAAGATAGCCTTAAAAAATAAAGTAAAATCAATTTTAACAGAAAAGCAATTTCAAAAATGGGAACTCTTACAGAAACACTCTAAAAACAAAAAAAGAAAACAGCATATGAGAGGATAGTGAGCTCTTTTTAAGCAGTTCTTATTCATAATCCAGATAATATTAGTTTTTTTTAACTATTTTAGGGCCTTCAAAATTATTAATCCTTAAAATAAATTAAAATCATATTATGAAAAAAATTATCGCAGTTATTGCTTTTTTCGCAATTACATTATTAGGAACAGATGCTACTTTTGCACAAGAAGCTAATTCACGTAACTTAAGTGCTAATGCTAAAACGTTTGCTAAAAATTTAACAACTACACTAAATTTAGACGGAATTCAACAAAGAGCGATTTACAATGCTCACATGTTACGTAACCGTAAAATCAATGCATTGCCTAATTCTAATAATATCTATAGAGCTATGGAAAAAGGAGGGGAAATATCTCCAAAAGCTGCTGAATACATAGCTGATTTCAATGCAAAAATACAAACTGTATTGTCAGAAGAGCAATTTACTAAGTTTCAAAAAGTTAAAGCTAAAAAATAAGCTTAACTATTTCGAAATTATCTTTAAAAAAATCCGATTGAATATTCAATCGGATTTTTTATGCATTCTATTTTGTTTTATGACCCTTACAAAACAGCTTCACAAGCTGCAATAGTAGCATCCAAATCCTCATAACTAAGTGCATCACATAAAAACCATGTTTCATATGCACTCGGTGCTAAATAAATTCCCTTTGCTAACATTCCATGGAAGAATTTTTTAAACTGTGGATTATCTCCAGCTCCTGCTGAAGAAAAATCCGTCACTGCATCAGTTGTAAAATGAAGTGAAATCATAGATCCAACTTGATTTATCTGATGAGCAATACCCTTTTTATCCAAAACCGCTTTTATTCCTTTATGCAAATAATCTGTTTTGTCTTTTAAACGATTGTAGATTTCTGAACCTTCATTTAACTGCTGCAACATTGCTAAACCTGCAGCCATAGCCAACGGATTCCCTGACAAAGTTCCTGCCTGATACACTGGTCCAAGCGGTGCTAATTCATTCATTATTTCATTACGTGCAGCAAAAGCTCCAACCGGTAAGCCACCACCTATTACTTTACCAAAACAAACAATATCAGCTTTGACATTAAATAATTCTTGAGCACCTCCTTTAGCTAAACGAAATCCAGTCATTACTTCATCAAAAACCAATAGTATATTATGCTGGTTACATAAAGCTCTTAATTTTTGTAAAAAATTATCTCTTGGAGGTATACACCCCATATTACCCGCTACTGGCTCTATAATAATACAAGCAATTTCACCTTGATTAGCTGCAACTACTTCTTTTACATTTTCAATATCATTGTAAGTAGCCAGTAAAGTATCCTTTGCTGTACCCTTAGTTACACCAGGACTATTAGGCGAACCAAAAGTCACTGCTCCACTCCCCGCTTGTATTAAAAACGAATCAGAATGGCCGTGATAACACCCGGAAAATTTAACTATTTTTTCTTTTCCAGTAAACCCTCTTGCTAAACGTACCGCACTCATACAAGCTTCCGTACCCGAGTTCACAAATCGAATTTTATCGATATTAGGCACCATTGAAACTGCTAGTTTAGCAATTTCTGTTTCAATTTCTGTTGGTGTACCGAATGAGGTTCCTAATTTTGTTTTTTCAATAATTGCATCAACTACCTTTTTATTGGCATGACCAAGTATCATTGGTCCCCAAGAGTTTATATAGTCGATTAATTTATTTCCATCCTCATCATATAAATAAGCACCTTCAGCTTTTTTTACAAAAACAGGATCTCCTCCTACTGATTTAAATGCTCTTACAGGTGAATTCACTCCTCCTGGTATGTATTGAGTTGCTTCGTGAAATAAAGCACTACTTCTTTTATAAATACTCATTTATTTTACTATTAATTGTTGCCCAATATTCAATGCTGTATCACTCATATTATTTAAATCCATTAAATCAGAAATAGATAAATCGAATTTTTTAGCCACTGAATATAAGGTATCTCCTTTTTTAATTGTGTAGTTATTTGATTTTGGCACAGTCACCGTTTCTGACACCTGTACAACGCTATCGTATTTATTTAAATTATAACGTTCAATCAAACTTATTAATTTTGATGGATACTTAGGATCGGTTGCATATCCTGCTTTACGCAATCCTTTTGCCCAACCTTTATAATCTTTTTTATCTAATTTAAATAAGGAAGCATAACGACTTCTAGAAGTCAGAAAATTAGAGTGATCTTTAAAAGACTCAGAAGGATGACTATATTTTCTGAAACACTCTCCTTTTTTATCATCGTCATGGTACACTTTTTCTCCTGACCAATTATGGCACTTAATTCCGAAATGATTGTTTGCTCGCTTGGTTAAATCCCCATTTCCTGCTCCAGACTCTAAAATCCCTTGTGCTAAAGTAATACTGGCAGGTATACCTGATTTTTGCATTTCAAACTGCGCAATATTTTTATACTTATGCACATAAATAGCAACTTTATTTGTTGTATTTACTGGCGCTTCATTTACCTGAGGCTGGATTACTTGACTTGAAATTGCTGTTTCATCAGTACTTGTTGATGTTGACGCTGATGAGTTTGAAGATTGACTTTTATCAGCTGTATTATATTTATTATTAGCCTTTTTGGAAGTTACTACTCTGGTAGAACCACAACTCACTATAAGTATAGTACCTATTAAAATTAGTATCTTTTTCATCTCTTAAATTATCTTTAACTATTAATTGTTGGCAGTCCTTTTTTCTTTAATAAAATATTCATTCCTGAAATAGCCTGAAGGCCACCTGTATGGATGGCTAAAATACTAGTATTTTCTGGAAAGTAACCTTTTTTTATAAGATCAAATATACCATACATCATTTTTCCATTATATATAGGATCTAATAAAATTCCAGTATGCTGCTTAAACTCATTTATAAATGTTACTAATTCAGAAGTTACTTTCGCATATCCGCCAAAATGATAGTCCGTTTGAATAGTCCAGTTCTTTTTAGTTACCAAAGCAGCAACGTCATTTATTAAAAAATCTCCTTTTAACGCTGAAAAACCTATTACTTGCTGGTTTTCTGTGCTTGCATTTATCAATCCAGCTACCGTTCCTCCGGTTCCTACTGCACAACAAACATAGTCAAAGTCAGCATCTTGTTGGGTTAATATTTCCTCACAACCTTTTATTGCCAAATCATTAGTCCCTCCTTCAGGCAATAAATAAAAAGATCCAAACTTCTCTTCCAATTTTTGAATAAACTCAGAAGATGATTTATTTCTATAAGCTTCTCTCGATACAAAATGAAATTGCATTCCATTTTCCTGAGCTCTACACAAGGTTGGGTTTTCTTTAATTTTATCAGCCAGCTCTTCCCCTCTAACAACCCCTATTACATCAATATCATATTTTTTTTTAATATAAGATGCCGCTAAAATATGATTTGAGTATGCCCCTCCAAAAGTTAAAATTTTAGTAGCTCCGAGCTCTATTGCTTTCGCCACATTATACTTTAATTTCCTGAATTTATTTCCTGAAATACCATCCCCATGCAAATCTTCACGTTTTATTGCCAGACGAATGGTATGATTAAATCTTTTAAATGAGTTTAATTCAACATTATTACTTAAATCATCCGAATTCTCTATCATTTCAACGAATAGTTTGATTTTTATTTATTTTAACGGGTAACTTCATGAGAATTAAGCAGTGCCTTAGGCTTATAATTAGTCCAGATGTTTAACCCTTAAAAAACATTATTATGAGCAATATTACACAAACTTTACAAAGAAATTACTTAATCCATTTATTTTTTATCATATTACCTACTATTTCTATAGGGCAGGTTGGAATAGGAATAACTACACCTAACACTACATTAGAAATTACAGGTGACGGTACTAACGACGGATTATTACTTCCTAGAGTAAGTTCATTCACAGCTCTTGGGGCAGCTCAAAACAGTGCTTTAGTTTATCTTACTACAACTGTAGGTTCTGACACTCCTGGGTTTTACTACTGGGATAACGCTACTACTACATGGATTCCTTTATTAAGCAAATTCAAAGGATGGACAACCGAAGGGAATACAGGAACAAACTCAGCTACTCATTTTCTAGGAACTACCGATAATCAAGCATTAACTTTCAGAACCAACGATACGGAACGTTTTAGAATTGATGACGGATACCAAGTGTTTGCATTAGCAAACGGTACAGCAAGCAGACCTTTCTATTCTTGGGAAGGTGATGCTAATACTGGAATGTATAAAACTGGAAACGATCAACTATCATTTTCTGCTGGTGGACTTGAATTCATGAGGTTACGAGAAGCTGGAGCTGATCAGTTAGTCATAAACGAAGGAAGTAATGACATTAATTTTAGAGTGGAGTCAAATAATAACCAAGACATGTTATTTGTTGATGCTGGAGCAGATGCTGTAACTGTTGGATATACAGGAGCAACAACAGAGCAATTCGGTTCAATAAATTTCAGTAGTGGAATAGACGCAATCGTTGGAATGAATAATGATAATGTTGCTAATGCTGTATGGGCAGTAAATATCCATGCTAACGGATCAGGAATTTCAGGTTCAGGAATGAATTTAGGAGTTTTCGGATATGCTGGAGACGGATTTACATTAGGAAACATGGCAGGTAGATTTACCCTAGACCGAGATGTTAACCCAGCAACATTAAATGATATTTCTAAAGCTGACCTAGCATGTTACACTAGAACAAATTATGGAGGCAATGCATATTACGGAGGATATTTCGAAGGAAACAACTCTTGGGCTTATGTTGGTTTAAACTATGGAGGAACGTATTATAAAATTGCTGGAAACGGAAGTGTTTCTTCTATGATTAAGGACGATGAAAACAAAGAACGTATTATATACTGTCCAGAGTCACCAGAAATCACACTGCAGGATTCAGGAAATGCTAAATTAGTAAATGGTGAAGCAAGAATTATAATAGATCCAGTAATAGCAAAAAACATTACTGTAAACAAAAAACACCCTTTAAAAGTGTTTGTACAATTAGAAGGAGACTGTAATGGCGTTTATATAACTGCAAAATCTAATAAAGCTTTTACCGTTAAAGAATTACAAAGAGGAAACTCAAATACTAATTTTTCGTGGTTCCTTATTGCCAACAGAGCCGATGAATATGACAACAACGGAAAAAGAGCTTCTAAAAATAGTGATGTTAGATTGCCTTACGGACCAGGTAAGCAAGAAAGTAAAAAAGCAATACGTAAAGACACAAGACAAGTGGCTATGAGGTAATAATAGTCTTATAATTGAGGTAATAAACAAAAATCAACCTACAAAACACTAAAATATGAAAAGAACTTTGAGTTCTAAAAAACTATATAATAAATACTACAAATAGAGTTTTTAAATTAGACAAAAAAGATCAATAATTACCCTTTTAAGAATAAGCCGCCAAATATTACCTAAAACATATATCATTATTTACTTTCCATTTCATTAACGAATGACACAAACACCATTAAATTGTTAAAAATCAGTTAATTAACATTTCTATCGGGTAACATCAACGTTACCCAAAAAAAACTGTAGTACATCGGATATTATTGCCGTATGTCGAAAAAACATAGCTATATTATGATAAATCAACACATAAAACTATATTTAACCACAATGAATCCCAAAATTCATGTTATTTTATTAACAAATTAACAAAACTTGCTCATGAGGACTTCTACCCGAAACTCTTTAATAAAGAATACCTTCTTTTTTATCTTATCATTAATTACTAGTTATGGTTTTAGCCAAACTACAGCATCAAGTACAAGTGCAGGAAATTATAATTGGACTGTCCCTTGTGACGTTACTTCAGTTACTATTGAAGCATGGGGAGCTGGTGGAGCTGGTGGAGGAAGTAGCTCAAGTGGTGATAGTGGAGACGGAGGAGGAGGAGGGGCCTACTCTTCTGCTACCGTAGCTGTTACACCAGGTCAAACCATATCCTTTACTGTTGGTGCTGGTGGTACTGGAGCTAATGGTTCTAACGGAACAGATGGAGGCGACTCAACTATATTAAGCTTAACTGCTGGAGGTGGTCTAGGAGGGAATACAAATGGTGGAACCGTAACAGGTACTGGAGGTATTGCCTTAGGAGGCACCACAAACACCAATGGTCAAGACGGAGCAGCAGGGGGAACTGGAACTGGTGGTGATGGTGGTGACGGAGCTACATCCCCAGGAAGTGGTGGAAATGGAGTTAGCAACGGACATGGTACAGACGGTACCACCATCGGTGGTGGTGGTGGTGGTGGTGAAAGAACCGGGGGATCAAAAAGTGGTGGTGACGGTGCTGATGGACAAGTAGACATTACGTACACTTCTACAGTAAACACTTATTGTGCCATTACATATGCCACTGCAGTGGAAGCTATAACTAATGTAACTTTTTCAGGAATTAACAATACAACTGGTAACGGAACGACAGGTGGAGACCATGAACTTTTTTGTGACACAGCTTCTGTTTTACTAGGTTCTTCTTATGCTATTTCTGTAAATGGGGATACCGCTGGTGCCTATCAAAATTCCATAACAGCTTTTTTCGATTGGAATCAAGATGGTGATTTTGCTGATGCTGGAGAACGCTATGATATAGGAACAATAGATACTAATGATGGTACAGGAACACCTGCTACCAATACAATCGCTGTACCAGTAGGAGCCTCTTTAGGAACAACCACTATGCGTATTATAAAAAGGTATGATACTACACCTGTATACGCAACAGACGGGTGTACCCCTGGAAGTGGATACGGACAAACAGAAGACTACTTAGTAACTGTAACCGCTCCAGGACCATGTAGCACACCTACAGCGCAAGCAACAGGATTAATATTAACACCTTCTGGAACATCAATTTTTGGAACTTTTACTGCAGCAGCTCCTGCTTCTGACAACTATTTAGTTGTTATGAATACAACAGGCGCTACACCGTCTCCAGTAGACACAACTACTTACACAATTGGAGGTACCGTAGGAGCCGGAAACACTGTAGTAGATATAGATGGCGACACTAGTTTTTCTGCTACTTCCTTAAGCCCTTCAACGCTATATTACTTCTTTGTATTCACATACAATAGTATTTGTTCTGGAGGACCTCTTTACTATACTACAAGCCCATTAAATGGAAGTGCAACTACAGGAGTAGCTTCTTCTTATTGTACACCTTCAACTACAAATACAGCTACTGAACGTTATATTGATGATGTCGAATTTATTGGAACCTTAAATGATGTTTCTAATTTTGGTACTGGATACACCGCTACAGGTTACCAGGATTATAGTGGACTACCTAATGCAGTACAACAACAAGGAGAAGGAATGAATGTATACGTTGCTGGAGGTTCTAGAGGGCATATAAAAGCATGGATTGATTGGAATACAGATGGTGATTTTGATGATGCTGGTGAAGAAGTTTATAATTCAGGTGGAATTGGAACAACATCAACCACTTTTGGTTATATTGTCCCTTTAGCACAAGCATTAGGAACATATACCCTTAGAGTTAGAATGTATAACAGTTACAAAGCAAGTAATCCTGGTGCCGGAACTGAATCCTACGCCTATGAATTTGATGCCTGTGAAATTTTTGACACACTAGCCGGTTATACAGAATACGGTGAAGCTGAAGACTATACCTTTGATGTTGTAGCACGTTGTGATGCACAAATAACTAGTATTACAAACGGTGAAGGATGTGGAGTACTTGAAACAGTTGATTTAAATGTAACTGGTGCCGGAAATGTAACTTCTTTTAACTGGTATGCAAATGAAACAGGAGGGGTTCCTCTAGCAAATACACCTACTGGCGCTTGGACAACCCCTGCAATTGCAGCAACTACAGTATACTGGGTTGCTGGAGATAACGGAACTTGCGAAGCTTATGAAAGAGAACGTATTGTTGCATTTTTAAATTCACCAGCTACTTTAACTTTTACTCCTTCTACACCATTAATTTGTGGAGAAAACAACCCTCCTATTCAAATATCCGCGGCGTCAACTACGCAAATTGGGTATTTAATTGATGAAGATTTTGAAGGAGGGATAGGTACATTTACTCAAAATAATATTACATCAAATACAGTTGCTCAAGATGCTGTATCTGAATGGCAATCACAAACAAGTGTTTTTGTCCCTTCTGAAAACGTATGGTTCCCTGCAGTTTCATCAGGATTTGGAACTAATAGTTTTGTGATGACTAATGCTGACACTGGAGCTGCCTTAACAGAAAATGAATTGATATCAGCTGTTGTTGACGCAAGTACCTATATTAATTTAACACTTGATTTAAACATGTATTTCTCAAGGTATAATTTAACTGTACCGGAAGAAATTAGAATAGAAGCATCAACTGATGGTGGGGCTACATGGCCAAACTTAATTGATAACATCACTGACGATGTTGGTTATGGTTCTAACTTTGATTTCCTTACATATAATTTAGATGCATATGCTGGAGAAGCAAACTTAAGAATTAGAATATACTACACATCAAACTGGGGAGATGGAGTTGCAGTTGATAACATACAATTATATGGTAACAATACTATAAACCCATTAGCTACTTGGACACAACCTCCAGGAGTACAAATATTTGAAGATGCCGCTGGATTAATACCTTATACTGGTGATAACAGAAATGTAATTTACGTAGTACCTAGTCCTGCTGAATTACAAACATCAAGTACTTGGTCATTCTCTGCATCGGTAACATTAGCTAACGGATGTGCTGCGAGTGGTTCTGTATCATTACAAAACAGAACTAAGTACTTCATGGGAGCTACTAATGATTGGAATGACCCGAACAACTGGTCGCCTGTTGGAGTACCAACATCAGCCAATTGTGTAATTATACCAGATACTTTTAGCGCTAATATCGCTGGTGGTATTGATGGTGATGCGTACAACCTTAACGTACAAAATGGTGGAACTTTAGATGTTCAACCTAACGGTACAGTTACGGTACAAAATTTTGTAGATGTTGATGCTACAGGAGCTTTTACTATTGAAAGTACTGGAAGTTTAATTCAAGTACAAGATCAAGCTCATGTTGACTATGTAGCCAATACAGGTAACATTGATATGAAACGTACAGCTAACATCAGACAAACTGATTATGTATTCTGGTCATCACCAGTCGCTAACTTTGCATTAACTAGTGTATCTCCAGGAACTAATACTGGCTACATCTTTAACTGGAATCCTACTGTAGTGGCTAACACCAATGGTTTTGGTATATGGCAAAACACTACAGAAAACATGATTGACGGTAAAGGATATATAGTTCGTGGACCTGATGCGTTTACAACTGCATTTCAAAACTATACCGCGACATTTAATGGTGTACCAAATAATGGTACGGTGTCTCGAACTATTACAAGAGGAACATATACTGGTGCTGATTACGCTGGACCAACAGCACTTATGGTAACTAAGGATGACGATAATTTAAACTTAATTGGTAACCCATACCCTTCTGCTATTGACGCACAAGCATTTATGGCTGCCAATGTAGAAATAGAAGGTGCTGTACATATATGGACACACGGTACTGCACCAAGTGGCGCTATCTCTGATCCTTTTTACCAAGATTATGCTGCTAACTATACAATTAGTGATTACATCACATATAATTCAGTAGGAGCTTCTAGTGGCGCTGGAGTATTTAGCGGTAACATTGCAGCTGGACAAGGATTCTTCGTTACAATGGAAGACACAGGAGCTACTTCTGAAACAGTAACTTTTGACAACACTATGCGTGACAGAACTTACGGAAATGCTGACTTTTACAGAACTGACAATAGCAACATGACTGTTACTAATGACGTGACTGAAAAGCACAGGATTTGGTTAGACCTTACTGCTCCAAATAATCAAAACAACAGAATCCTTATTGGATATGTTACTGGAGCTACGGAAGGTAAAGACAGATTATTTGATGCAACAAACATTAATAAAACTGACTTCAGACTATATTCTAAAGCTGATGATCATAAACTTTTAATTCAAGGAAGACCCGTTCCTTTTGTAGATACTGATAAAGTTGATTTGGAGGCATTATTACCATCAAGTGGTACATACTCCTTTGCGATAAACAGTTTGGATGGATTATTTGAAGATGAAACGCAAGGAATTTATTTAGAAGACAAAGAATTAGGTATCATTCACGACTTAAGAAATAGTCCATATACATTCGATGCAGATAGTGGTATACAGCAAGATCGTTTTGTATTGCGTTATACTAATGAAAACGAGGTGCTTGATATTGAAGAAGTTATTACAAATAATGAACTTTCAATATTTACAGCTAACAATCAAGTAACCGCAGTATCTAACGCTAGTAATATCAAAAGTTTTACTATGTATGATGTTAATGGACGTTTATTAGCAAACAACAGAAACTTAAATGTTACTGAGTACAGTATTAATACAGACAACTATAGTACTGGAGCTTATTTAGTAACTATTGAATTAAAAGATGGGAGAACTTTAACTAAGAAAGTTGTGTTCTAATAAACATCGTAAATTAATAATACAAAAAGCGGATATCATTGAATGATATCCGCTTTGGTTTTTAGAAAACGAATCAAGAAATATATAATCCCCCCTAACTTACAATCAACATATTACAGTAAAAAACATATAAATTTAAAACAAAACCCCACTCAGAATAGTAAAAAATATAAAACATAATTCTCTGAAAATTAATACGTTATACAACACACTAAGCTTTTCATCTAGAGTTACTCGTAAAAAACTACCGTTTAACGGTTTTATTTGTATTATAACGAATATATTAGCTTGTTTCATACAAAATAATCAGTTTTTTTTACATTTGCAACAATATTTACCCGAATATCTGTCAAATAAATAACAGAATAACATATTTTACCCATGGAAAACTTTACCCGAAAGTCCTTTCTCCAAAAGGCATTATTTTTTATCTTTTTACTAACTTTTAGCTTCGGTTTCAGTCAAACAACTGTAACAGATAGTGGTCCAGGAAACTATACTTGGACTGTCCCTTGCGACGTAACGTCTATTGATGTTGAAGCCTGGGGTGCTGGTGGTGCTGGTGGTGGTGATACTGTCAATGGTACCAGAGGTGCTGGTGGTGGTGGTGGTGCTTATGCATCAGCAACAATTGCGGTAACACCTGGTCAAATTATTTCTTTCACAGTAGGTGCTGGTGGTATTGGTGGTACTGGTAATGGTACGGCAGGTAGTGACAGTACAATTCTTGCTTTAACAGCTGGTGGTGGAGAAGGAGGTCTTGCTAGTAGTAGTACTATAGCAAATGGTGGTACTGCAACGGGAGGAACTACAAACACAAGCGGTCAAAACGGAACTGGTGGTGCTGGCGGAAGCGGTAACGGTGGTGATGGAGCTACTTCCCCTGGGAGTGGTGGTGCTGGCGCTTCTGGAAATGGAAACCCAGGTACTGCTATTGGTGGTGCAGGTGGTGGTGGTACCAAATCTGGTGGTAGTAAATCAGGTGGAAATGGAGCTGACGGACAAGTAGACATCACATACACTTCTACGGCTATTTCTTATTGTGCTACAACATACACAACTAATGTAGAGCCTATTACTAATGTAACATTTGGCAGTATAAACAACACTACTTCAGAAATAGTTAACGGAACACCTGATCACGAATCATTTTGTGATACAGCTACCGTAATACAAGGAAACTCTCCTGCAATTTCTATTAAGGGTAATACAAATGGGAATTATACTTCATACGTTAGGGTATATGCAGATTGGGATCAAGATGGAACATATGGTAACAATGCCAATGAAATATATGATTTAGGAACAATTGTTAACTCTACAGGAATTGACGCAGTTATACTAAACTCAACAATTGCAGTACAAG
>Ga0209395_1005854_pt1 | contig 13619 bp, 10 predicted proteins | sample GOMGulsemesocosm_3_FD_184635 | JGI IMG/M metagenome (GOLD analysis project Ga0209395, IMG submission 184635) | Methane-oxidizing microbial communities from mesocosms in the Gulf of Mexico - GOM9D Gulf of Mexico (SPAdes) (version 2) | ecosystem: Environmental > Aquatic > Marine > Cold seeps... | reverse complement strand
TAATCGGATCCGAAGTAGGGCTGCGATTTGGGATGGACCATCTCAATATGAATAGTAAGGTGCTGACTACGGCATTAAAAATTGGTGATAAAGAATGGTGGTTGCATCTCTCTAAAAAATCCGTTGATAAGCAGCATATAGCGGTGCTGCAGCGAAACATCGATAGCATTTACTCAGACACTTTCATTGGTGATTTATATCATCAACAGGTTGCGAATGGATGTTATACCAATTCCATTAAGTAAGTTCCCACTCAGCGGGAATTGAAATGGCTTTAAGCAAGGCAGGTGAATGATGGATTAGTTATTCTATTTCAAGTTCAACTAACGCAGCATAAAGTCATTTAAAACCTGCCCGTTGGGAGTGGCTCAGGGCAATCACTTTGTTGTTGCGACAATTTGCAAGGGAATGACCATTGCTAAATCGTCGCGCCTAAAATTGAATGCCCTGTGACGCTCTGAGTGGGAATAAATTTAATAGAATTGGTATTATCAATAGTTACGGTAATTAAACCGCGCATTTTAGGGTGGGGGCCACAGCTATACCAAAATTCTCCAGCATCATAAAAGTCTAGCCGGTAACTTTCATCGGGAAAGAATATTTGCGGCTCTTGGCTAAATAATTCCTTGAACCAAACGTTATGATATTGGCGCTTTTCACGGTTGTGCCAAATCACCGAATCGCCGACATTGATGGATATACCATTCCCATTAAATATGTGGTCTTGTTGTGCTCAGAGAAAATAAACTAGAACAAGGCGCTGGATTGACTAATAGCTGGCTATTAGGATTGAGAGCAACGCTGTAATTGTTAATTTTAGCGAGCACAAGTGGTCAATTAATGATTGGAAATGGTATTTATTGTTGTGGCACATATTTGAATTTTTTGATGTCGATGTGATGGACTTTAGCGGCACAAGGTAATGAGACAATATATAACGTGATGATAGCGACGAGTAGTTTTTTCATTTTATTCGGCTTTAATAAAAGGGTTAGCTTAAGTTAACCCTTTTATTAAATAGTGGTCTTGTTATGGATCATTTAAAGCCATTGATAAATGCATCACATCGGGTATTAAACTCCGCTAATTTAACTTCGGATTGCAGCTTACAGCCAGCGAGATAGCCAACACTCTCATTATCGGCATTGATGCTATTTGACCCCTTGTTAGCAGCACCAAGATTAATGTGCTTAGCGATAATCTTACCCTCATTGATCACTTCAAAATTATACGGCGACTTGAGAGTGGTTAGCTTCATCCAAAAGTCTTTGTAATTATCTGATGCGTGTTCCCCTTGATTATAGAACTTAGAGACATAATACTTTCCATCTTCATTGGTGTTGGGGGTGAAATTTAAGTTAGCTACTATCAGCTTATCGGTGTGCTGTGGATCGATTTCAATCGTTACATAAAGCTCACTGTCTTTCGTCAGTTTTATGTCCTTCATGCTGCCTGAGAACTCGCCAAATGCAAAATCGATTTGGTTGTCGCTGACTTTTAGTTGAGCAGCTTTGAAGTGTTGAGGAATGATGTCGCTAGGTAAAGCGACAAAGGCCTGCCAATCCTTTAGTTTTGCTGAATAAGATAGCATGATGCGGTGCAAGTTATCGACATAGGCTGCTTTTTGCGCCTCCATCCAGCCGGTAGAAGCTGTCACAAGATCACAAGCAATGCTGGCTGGTGTCGGTAAGCAATAAAGCATTATCGCTCTATCAGAATAAGCGTCTTGCCATAGCGCCATCTGCCATACGCGACCGTATTTGTCGTGATGTCTTTCTTGATGAATCGGTTCACCATAAGATTTAATATAGACTTCGGTATCTGCGATTTTTCTATTCCATTGCATCGATGTAAGGAAGGTATCTAAGATAGCTTTCTTGTCACTAATAAACTCAAGGTGGTCTTGTTTTTCTGGCTTATCGAGGACAAATTGATAGCTGCCCATGATGTTTTTATTTCTGGAATAGTAAAGCTTTTGATTCTTGCTTATTTTTACTTGTCGCGTTTTCCCCGGTTTAAATAGAAACCACTCGCCGTTGCCGTTGATATCAATGGCAGACAACATATCGCTATTCTCTTGATTTCTTAAATACTTAACAACTTTACTATGCGCCGGAAAAATTTGTTGCTCAAACTTACTTACAAATTCTTGGCGCGCGCTAACTAATCGTTGATAGAAGCTGGCGGAGGCTTGCGCCCGTAACGCCATGATACCTTTAGGGAGCGAGGTGGTAAATCGCCAGCTATAGCGCAACTGTTGTGTCGCTTCTATCTCACCCATTTTTGGGGTGAAAAACTCAGCTTCATCACTGCTAAATGCCATAAATTCATCGATCGGCAGTGCGTAGTTGAGATTTTCGCTGCTCGATTTCTTAGTCACTATGCCAACGACTTCACCTGCTAGGTTCATTAATGGCCCACCACTATTGCCTGGCGACGCCGCAGCTGAATAACGAATATCTTTCCATTGACCATTAATGGGCTCATAAGTGAATGACGTGAGAGAGCCTTTACGAAAGATAACCCCTTCGCCGAGCGCATTACCAGCGGCGTATACCACATCACCTTCTTCGTATTTCTGACCTAATGAAAACTTATGATATTTTTCGGTGTTACCTTCGACGGTGAATTGAATTAAATCGCGGTAGTTTGAATATTTTTCAATCTTGCTGATAGTGAACAAATTCCCCTTGCCATCTCGTACCGCATAGCCTTTGGAAAACAAAGAGTAATATTCGAGGTTAAAGACATGGGCGGCCGAGACAAAGGTATTGTCTTTGATCAGGAAGGCAGTACCGACACTATAATGTTTATCGTTGCGGATATGAAAAGGGATTATTTCATGGGGAAACTCATCGCGGTAGACTGTTTTATCCACTAGCTTGGCAGTTACTACTTCGAAAATACCACTCTTGTACTTCTTAATTTGTGCCGATGTTAGCTCTTCTTTTTGAGCGAAAGCAGAAAATGAAGTAGCCACCGTGAGCGCCATAATAATTGTGATTTTAATTATCTTTCCCATCGCAGTCCCTTGTCTCCAATATTTGTCAAACTAGTTGCATCAGCTTTATTTAAAACTAGCCCTTTAATCGTTATTTTTCAAGCGCAGTGCCAAAACAGTGTTCTTGTTTAAGAGCATTAATATTGTTCGATTCAAGTGAGGTTACTTCGTACCTGAAAAGTATTTGTAGTATCTAGTATGATTCGTATCACGAGATAGGTTCTATTGCGTCAATGTTTGTAATAAAAGCCTAATTGTTAAATTTTAATATTGCGACAGAGCAGCCATTAGCAAATACACCTTATACAATAGTAATGTCTGCACTCGAAATCCCGTAATTACTACTCGTTTTAACCGTCACTATGGGAAAACATGGCCCAGCAATACTCTGTAATAAGATTAAAGTGGCGTACCGCTCATTTTTTTTGTGTGTTTTTTAATCATCGCTTGACTTATGCTTCAGATTCTATAAAGTACACCTCAGCAAGAAAGCCTTTGGTTTACGTTCTTCATTTCGTTGTTTTATTAATAATACCACGCTCTGTAGTTTTTAAGTTTCAGTCTGTTTTACGCTAATCAAGCCTATTGAAGGCAACATTTTTATTAAAATTACAGGATTATATTATGTCTAATAAAGTACAAGGTACCGTTAAGTGGTTCAACGAATCTAAAGGTTTTGGTTTTCTAGAGCAAGCTTCTGGTCCAGACGTTTTCGCTCATTTCAGCGCTATCTCAGGTGACGGTTTCAAAACTCTTACTGAAGGCCAAAAAGTAGAATTCACAGTTAGCGATGGCCAGAAAGGTCCTCAAGCTGATAACATCGTTGCTATCTAATTTTAGATGCATCTTAGCTTGTTCTTCAGGCTAAGATAGATGATAAAAATGGTAAACCTTCGGGTTTGCCATTTTTTTTGTTCATTTTAAAGTAAAACCCAACCTCCATATTTTCTATTTCATTATTAAATGCAGACTCGAATAACGTATCGTAAATTCTAGGTCACTTTTTAGATAACTATGCTCAATATGGTGTGCAAGAACCTTCTCTATCCACTCAATATTTTCTGTTTTACGTTCTAGCTTGCGACGGATTTCACCAATCGTAAAATCTTGTTGGCTTAAATGTCAGCTGAGTTAGTGTAGCAGAACGCTAGGGGTATTAAACAATTGGAAAATATTTCGGTATCTCTTCTTTCCGAAAGTAGCGGCGCGACCCTGGTTGTAACGAGCAAAGCGCCTTAGGGTTTATCGTGATTATGTTGGCTGAGGGATCACCGTCGTCATCCCGGTAGTCTTTTGAACCGGGATCTGGCACTGCACGTATTGGATTAACTTTTGTTCGATCGCTTTAAATATTGGGCGTTAAAGAAAAGTCATTGACCACGCTCTGCACGCCGTAAATCCGTCCATGGAGGCTTGAACTGGCGTCCTGCCAGTAGCAGCACGCTTAGTTCAATCATCAACTTACCTTTGTCAGATATTATAAAGGGGGTACATAGCGAGATAGAAATAATTGTGCCAAGGTTGACTTTGGATTAGGTTTTGTATGGGTAGTGTGCATTTCCCACACAAGCCTAACGAGGAGCTATTAGCTCCAGTCTAGCTTCAATTCTTTATGATTTGATGCGCAATCTTTTAAATATAAGTTGATCAGGTTTTGATATGGTATGTCATTTTTATCTGAAAGTTGCTTAAAGTAATCAACTACCTCCTCATCAAGCCGAATGGTAATTTGTTTCTTTATGTACGGATTTTTTGTTGAACCCGAAAAATCATAGCTATCACGCATAACGATATTCCTCGTATTGTTTTCTTTCCTTTTTTTCAGCTTTTCGTGCTGAAATAATTCGAATACGGTCATCCTTACCACGATAGCAATGGCAAGCAACGAGAGTGTTGTGCTGTTCACTATTTCCCATGATGATAAACCGCTCTTCGCCAATTGAACTGTCAGGATCTGATATTAAACGTGCGTATTCATCTAACAAGACAGTTTCAGCTTCATCAAAGCTTATGCCATGCTTTCTAATGTTTTATGTGCTCTAATATGGTGTCGTTCAAAATTTAACCACTCATAACTACGTTGTAGCTACGTTATAATGGAATTACAAGTTCATCGCAGAACGTTAACAATTTGTTTAAAGAGGGGCATTAGAAAAAGTACGGTGAAATTAAAAAATGGCAACGTTCGCCGAAGATAGATCTAAGGCGCTTTTACGCGAAAGCGACTTACTCACTTTCGGGCACCGATGATCACGATAACAATATAGAAAACTTTTACTAATCCTCGGATATAATACCAATCCGCATAAAAGTATGCTCACTTGTACTGGTTAAAACGACAGAATACTGCGTTGCTTTCAATCCCAATAGGAAGCTATTATTCAATCAAGCGCCTTGGCTTCTCTCATTTTCCCGGCGCACAACGAAGATCATTATTCAATGCGGGTTGATATAAGCTGACTGCATTACCCGCATGAGTACAACTCTGGGAAAATATGGCATCGCGGCAGGTGTTCATCCAGAACATAAAAAGCGCATTAGCTTGGCTAATACGCTTTTTATGGCTTTTAAAGTGCAATACATTTATTGGCGTTTAGCGTTGACCTCCGCTTCTTCATTGTCAAAGCCAAGTTTGTAACCTAGCGATACATGATGGTAGCGCGCGCTAGTGTAATCATCGTGAATAGCGAAGCCAAAGTTGTACAGCGTATCTTTGTTGAGGCTAACGTCGCCAGCGTTAGCTGACTGTAGTTTGCGCTTAAAGATCACAGTCCAAGTATCGCCTTCTAGGGTTGCTTCCACGTCGGCACCTTGGCCACCGTGCATATCACGTTTGCTCATGATATGACCATCTTCAACAGTATGGCTACCTGCGTTGTAGCGGATGATATCCATGTATTTACCGGCTTGCATTTCGCTGTCGATGTCACCTTGGTCTTTTAGTTTGTCCCAGCCACCAAGCTTCTTACCGCGACGTCCTTTCATTTCGACTTTTGTACGACTCTCTTTGATGTATTTAGTCAGTCCTGAGTTGAGGCTTAAACGTTCGCTTAAATCACTACCGGCTAGTGCATCGGCATCGGGCACATGAGGCATGGTATTGACATCAGCATGACAGGTCCCCCAACATCCCGCACGGTCGGCATATTCAACGTCATCGGTTGCCAACATAATCGCGAGTTTGACCTGATTGGTAGGATCCATCTTGCCACCGTCGATAAATGGTGCCGGTGTGTGCTTGCCATCTGTCCAGCTAAATTTCATGTACAGGTACTGGTCATCGTAAGTCGCATCGATGCTGACGGGAATGCTGCCGCGCTTGTTTGGGATCACATTAGGCTCTAAGTCTTTTTCGCTCTGGCCACTAACAATATTTTGGCCCATATCAGCAACTTCTGATTCATGACATTCGATACAGCGATCGCCCTTGGTAAAGGCGCGTTTACCACCATGTTTTCGACCATGTATCCACTCGATAGAGGCTGTTCCTGGATAGAATACAGTAATATCGCGTGTTCCTGATTTACTCCAGTCGACGTTAATATTGCTAGCTGTTGGTGCTGCTGTATCAGTTTTGTCTTGTGGGGTCCTCGCTTGGCTTAATGCCTTAGCGACGGCAGCATCAATTTTAACCTGAACCTCGGCCTTGGTATCTTTAGTCGCTTGGGCTTGGTCGATTGCTGCTTGCGCTTCGGCTGCTTTAACTTTCGCTAAGCCATCTTTAAACATCTGTGGTACCGGGCGAATATACTCGGGGTTTGGTTTCTCAAGTTCTTCAAGTTCTTCGTCTGACAATTGGTCGCGCACACTATGATGAGCAATCCCTTTGTGACAATCGATACAGGTTTGCCCGGTTTCAAAAGCGTTAAGATGCTGCTTGCGAGCACGGGCCTTTTGAAACTCTGGGTTCATCGATTCGAAATTATGACAGTTACGACACTCTCTTGAATCGGTCTCTTTCATAGCCTTCCATACATTCTTCGCAAGTCGAAGGCGATTCTCGTCAAATTTTTCGGGTGTATCTATCGTGCCGAGAATTTTATGGAGGATTTCATTACTGGCTTGGATCTTACGAACAATTTTATGGATCCATGGGCGAGGAACATGACAATCCGGACAACCCGCGCGGACGCCGGTACGGTTAGAATAGTGGATGGTTGGTTTGTATTCTTGGTAAACGTTCTCTTCCATCTCGTGACAGCCAATACAAAACTCTGTGGTATTAGTTGCTTCCATGGCGGTATTAAAGCCGCCCCAAAATAAAATGCCGACAACGAAAAACGCCACAGCACCTGCGACAGTAGTTCCTAGCATGAGTCGGCGTGACATAAAGCTCGGTTTTTTCATGGATTGATTAGCCATACATTGCTCGATATAAAAATTTTTATAGCAGTGATATTTTGAAGTGTTCAATAATGTCACTGGTGTTATACCCAAGCCGCCTGGGCAATTAGTGTCGAGCAGCTTGGGTATAATTAAAAATGGCAACGGTTTGCAGGCCGTCGCCATAAGACTGGTTTGTTAGGTTTTGTGATTAACGCGGTTAAACACGTTGAACTTACCAGTAGGTGTAGTTAGACCTTTGATGCGGTGGATTTCTTTAAGTGTTTTTGCATCATATACAACGATTTCGCCAGTTGGGTTCTTAGCATCTTTACGATTCCAAACTGATACCCACACTTCACTACCATCATCGTTAAACTCCATGTGTAGCGCTGCTTTACCTTCGTCAGTCGTAACACGAATAGTCTTAACGATTTCGTGTGTATCTTTGTCAAATACTTGAACTGATTGTTGTACTTCTGGCTCAGGGTGTTTAAGTTGATCTGCCCACACAAATTGCGATGTCGGGTGAGTACGGATAAACGCACCAGCACCATCAGTTTCAACTTCGTAGCATAGCTTCCAAGCTTCTTTAGGGTGATTTATTGGATCATTGCCCCATACGGAAACCAGACCTGTGCCGAGGTGAGTTGTGCCGCCTACAGGACCACATTTCTTGTCAATCCAGTTTGCACCAGGGCCAGGGTGAGGCAGGCTATCAACTTCGATCTGTGCTTCCAATTTACGTGTCTTAGTGTCAACAACAACCATCTTGTTTGATGCATTGGCTGCAATTTGGAAATAACGGCCCGTTGGATCGAAGAAACCATCGTGCAAGAACTCAGATGAGGCGATTTGAGTCGTTGTTAGGTTATCAAGATCGGTGTAATCCACTTGCCACATTTGCCCGGTTTCTTTAACGGCTACCATGAAAGAAGATTCATTAGGCGTGGTATAGATTGCTGCAACACGCGCTTCATTGATGAACTCACCTTTGGTGTTGTAACCACGAGTCGAGACAACTTTTAGTGGGTTAAGGGTGACTGCATCCATGATCACAAAGTGAGCTGGCCAGTAACCACCGGCGATAACGTATTTTCCATCGCCAGAGACGGCGATATCGCGTGCATCGTAAGCCATCTTTGTTTCCGCGACTAACATCTTGTCAGGTGTCTGCCACAAATCGATTTTATTGACCTTGCCATCACGACCGATGGTGTACCAGAAGCGACCTAAGTCTTTCGCGTGATCTTTAGCATGGTGCTCTGTGCCTTTGATAACGTGAACCGCATAACCGGTATCGATGTGAGCCACGATCTCTTTCGTATCACCATCGATGATTGCCGCTGTTCCTGCATCACGTTCGATAACCACGAAGAAGTTTTCCCAATTGCGACCATGTAGCGGCTTAGTTGGGTAATCTTTCGGTGCGATGTATTCTTTAGTATGCGAGCGCATCTGCTCTAGTGACATTTCTGGCGGTACCGGCGGGGTCATCTGAATGAATGTGGCAATATTGGCGATTTCTTTCTTAGTGAAGATATCGTCAAAGTTGTTCATGCCACCTTCTGTACCATAAGAGATGATTTTTTCTAGGCGTTTTTGACCTTTTTTCAGTGTAGTCTCTGGCTCTAAGTTTTTGCCCGTTGCACCTTTACGCAACACGCCGTGACAACCTGCACAACGTTGGAAGTAGTGCAGTTGTGCTTTTTCAAAATCAGCTTTAGAAAGTGTAGGCTCAGCGGCGCTTACAGATAAGCTTATGCCAGCTGCTGCAAACCCGACTGCCAACCCGAGTGCAGATAGAGTTAGTTTCACTTTTTTCATTTTATTATCCTTAGTTTTTGCTTTACGGAATGATTGTTTTAATGACGGCGATAGGCAAATCGTCTTGATTGTTATCAAGGTTCATTTTGATAAGTGTATATATCATCGACTCTTGCTAACTCATTGCTACGAAAGTGCTTTATGTTGGTCTTAATAAAACTAATCTTCGAGGCCACTATGCAGAAAAAGTGCCTTTTACAAACTGACATTGGTCAAGGTCTGGCAATAAATCATCCCTTTTAAATTGATCGTTGATGTATATCAACAAAGTTTTATTGATTAATTTACTGGACTGGAAAAGATGGCAACATATAGCGACATTTTTAGTAAAAAACACAGAATTACAGAGGTACAAAATGAATAAACGTGTTCGAGCGTTATTACTGGCAGCAGCAATCGGCCTAATTATAGTGGTGATATTTTTAGGCTTTTTAACGAGCTTTAGCAATCCTGTGTCATGGATATTAATTGGCGTATTGGTGCTCATTCCCTTTGTTTACAATAATCGCGCTAATGAGCGTCTGTTGGTGTGGAAAGATGAATATAGTGTCGGCGTGAAGATGCTTGATGATGATCATAAGAAGCTGATTGATTTACTTAATCAGTTTAGAACCGCCTACGATTATCATACGAGTCACCGTTTTGAGAAGGAGTCGCTTGATGCCTTGGTTGCCTATACACGGTTTCACTTTCAACGGGAAGAAGAGCTGTTAGAGCAACATGATTATGCTGACGTTGAGTCGCATAAAGAGCAACATAGACGGATGATTGAGCAAGTTGAACGCTTCGTTGACCTATATAATGAACAGGGACATGACGCCTTAGAGCAGGTTGCAGACTTCTTAAGTGATTGGTTGATTAACCATATCAATGGTACCGATAAGCAATATACTCAGCATCTCAATGACAATGGAGTTAAGTAGTTTTTATAGGGTAGGGGAATGATAATAAGGCTCAAAATATGCGGAGCCTTATTATTTTTTTAGTTATGCATTACTGACAGTTAACACCTACGGACGTAAATGCTGCGGTCACATCACTAACCGAGTAGCCTAAATCTGATGCGGCGGTTTCTGCACCACAGGCACCTGCGTTAAACGTTGACGTAGCACTCCAATAGAGTTGGTTGGCTCTCGTCATGACTTCAAATGCCGAGCGTGTATCCCAACCGTTAGTTGTCGCTAACAATTGAAATGCCTTGTTATAAACGCCAGAACTATAATGCACATCCATACCACTGACGTAATCTGAAGCATGGTCTATAGAGCGCCCATCGGCCGTTGGATTATCCATGTAGCGTAGTGCGCCTGAGCCTTTTACTATGTCATAACCAATTGCCCAATCATTGTTACCTCGCATGTAAAATTCTGCCGCTTCTCCGGCCATATCTGAATAGGCTTCATTCATGCCGCCAGATTGTTCTGAGTATTGTAGACCAGAGTTTTGCTCAGTAAAGCCATGACTTACTTCATGTGCCGATACGTCAAGGCTAACCAGCGGATGGAAGTAGCTAGCGCCATCACCAAAGGTCATTGTTTGGCCATTCCAAAAAGCGTTTTCATAATTACGCCCATAGTGCACTCGCATTTCTAGCTTTTGGGAAATTGGCGCTGTATTAAACCAGTCGCTAAACATATTGAAGATAACAGTGCCGTAAAACTGGGCATCATTGAGTGGAGAAACGGCACCATTAACACTTTTATAGGTGTTCTCCGGACATGTAAAAGAATGAGTAGAGCCGCGACGTGTTTTTCCATTCATGTTGGTCGTGGTGACTTTCTCGCTATCCATGGAGCACTTAGTCCCACCAGACATTACATTAAAGCCAGCAAAGTCACTGCCGTAATGATAAGTTCCCATTTTTGCGTTACCGCCTGGTCCAGTACCGATTGCCGGAGTCATAGGAAACCCGCCACCCCCCCCTGGTTTGCCTTTACCACCTTTTGCATGGTTGATTCCTTCCCACGAGGTAATTATTTCGCCGGTGTGAGCATTAATAAATGCCATTGGGCGGCTGGGAGCACCATCGCTATCTAAAAGATATTCCACTCGATATGCGAGGACGGCTTTGCCGCTGTCACCTTGATAGATAAACAATTGAGTATTGATATGTTTTGCGTTTTTATGACCCAATGCTTGTTTGAGTTTACCTAAGGCTTTGCCCTTGGTAATGCTGGGTGAAACTGAATCTAGATCAAATTCAATATCGGCTAATAAATTTCCTTGTAGTGAAACATTATTGCCCGCCTGATCCTGTTTTAAGACAACATGTTGTCCGTACACGGGCACGCCTTTGTACGACATAGATTTTTTTGTCGCGCGATGTCCGTTAGCGAATCTCAACGATTTACTCGATTTAAAACTGTAATTATTATTTAGCCCAACCGCTGCTTCAATCGACTTACCGTGCATTTGCTTATTATTGGCGTTTACGTATTCGGCCGCGAAGACTGTGCTAGAAGTTCCTAATGCTATTAAAGTCGCTACGGTGATTTTTGTTAGTTTTATGACCACGTTATCTCTCCTGCATACTATTAGTTTATGCTGCATTCTGTCTAGCAATTAGCTCTGTTATGCCAACGATTAAGCTGTTTGCTGTCGATTGGGATAACCCAATGACATTATCCTATGATGTTAAATTGACAATGTATATACGTGTGTTAATAAAATGTTAATGGTAGTGTCGACGCGGGGGAGTGGGGGTCTTCTTCGGCTTTGTTATCTTTAGTGATTGATTTTATTATTTTTTTTGTTGTTGTTTAGTTGTGGTTGTTGCCGCGACGTTGTTTTGTGTAACGAATGTGTTACATGTTGAGGGTGGGGTATTATGATTAAGGAACCCCAAAAGGAATTGAATTTTAAACTTCCTTCTATCTCACCGTAGGCATTTGATGGCATACTTGCTATTAAGTCAACTGCGATATTAATTTAATAAAGAGAATATGAAATGATTTTAGAGTCGCCTTTAGTCAAACTTAGATCGTTAGATGTTGAAGATAGCGATCAGTTTTACCAGTGGTCTCAAGATAGAGAGGTGACGAAATTTAGTTTATCTTCCTACGCATATCCGCAATCTAAGTCAGAAATAGGTAACTGGCTATCAAATATTAATAGCAGTTCAAAAACTGTTTCTTTTGGGATCTGTTGCGTCGAATCGGGCAAGCTTATTGGCTATGCTGGTATTGCGTCTATAAGCTGCCTAAATCGTTGTGGTGAATATTTTATCCTCATCGGTAATAAAGATTATTGGGGCAAGGGCTTAGCAACACTTGTCACTAAGTTAATTACTGACTATGGTTTTAATGCACTCGGTTTGCATCGAATCGAACTAACAGCGTTTTCCATAAACCCGGCAGCGATCAGAGCCTATGAAAAAGCAGGCTATGCTCATGAAGGCGTCAAGCGAGAAGCCGGTTATCGAAATGGCCAGTTTCTAGATAAAGTCCAAATGTCAGTACTGTCACATGAGTGGTCAGGCAACTGCATCAAGTAATTACCAATAGCGGTTTAAATAGACCGAGTATTGATGATAAAGGTATATCTGTTTGACTGGGGCGGTACCCTGATGGTCGATTGCCCGAATGAACCGGGAAAAATGTGTGGTTGGGCAACCGTTACACCAACCTATCAAAGTATCTGATCATTTTTTACGGCCTAAATTAATGATACCGACGTTATTTATTAACTGCTTAGAATCACTAAGCACACTAATCAGTGCCTTGGTCTAATCAATTTATTGTTGTAAAAAAGTAGACCACTTACTTAGATTAGTATAATTTTGATAAAGATATTAAGCCCGCATTATCCTGTGGGATTAATCCTATTTGGTTGACGGCTACGGATCGAGTCAGCGCACCACCAAATATCCGTATTATAAACCATTTAGTCGAACTCACTAACACTTAGGTTCAGCGACTATCGATCATGATCACATCGAGTCTTGCTTGTGCTTTTTTGAGATCAAGTAGGTCCGATGCTTCGATCATTTCACATTCATCATTAATCATTTCCTGCACATTAGAAGGGTAATACTTACAATCGTCAGGACGGTCAAAATAAATATCACAGGTGTATTTTATGATCGATTTTTCATCTGTGGTTTTGGTTAAGAATGGGCAGAGTTCGAATAACTTACCACTGTTAGGATCTGCCCAAATTGCCCCATCTTTAACATACTCGGCAATGTCTGGGTTAAAGACCTCCCACAGTTCAATCTCTTCTTTTGACGCCGACAAAGCGCCGTTACTGTACTTTATGCAGCATTTACCACATGAGTTACAAGCTTTCATAAATTGACTCCGCTAAATCATAAGTCGGGATAACCGATTGGTGGATCATATCCTATACCCGTGCTACCTGGAAATGCGTGATTTCAGAAAGTTGAAAGCGTGCCAAATGCTAGGCCTAATATGTGTCTTTTAGTCATTCTAAATCAATATATTATAACGACGCACGACGCACGACGGCA
>Ga0209395_1005852_pt1 | contig 13622 bp, 9 predicted proteins | sample GOMGulsemesocosm_3_FD_184635 | JGI IMG/M metagenome (GOLD analysis project Ga0209395, IMG submission 184635) | Methane-oxidizing microbial communities from mesocosms in the Gulf of Mexico - GOM9D Gulf of Mexico (SPAdes) (version 2) | ecosystem: Environmental > Aquatic > Marine > Cold seeps... | reverse complement strand
GGTAAAAAATCACAAAACCTAGGACGGCTAAGTTGACTTTTTATCACGTTTGTTTGATGTACTGTATTTTCACATATCCAATAAGCTTGTTTAGCACCAAGCTTATCTTCAAGTACATAAGGACCATCGTTAACTAGCTCGGTATTTATTTTTTCTTGCCAGTTAGCAATCAATTGCACATCCGCAAATGCTTTATATGAATATAATGAAACAAAATAAACACCTGCTTTAGGGCTTTGATAGTTCACGGCTTCACTATTGCCAGGCTTATATAGTCGCTTATCCCAGTCACTCAATGTTGGCGCTTCACCATAACGCACATATAAATCAGCATCACCACTGCCGCCAGACATGTTAATCTCTAAAGAAGGTACACCTTCTCCTAGTGTTACTGTATATAGACTGGAAAAAGCTTTCGGCTGGGTGATTGAAACACTTTCAGCTTTTCCTGCCTTTAATTGAGTTAAATCTTCAGATGAGTTTTTTGAGCTTTGATAAACTTCAACCGGCGTGTAAGTTAATGCAAGGTCAAAACTTATATCACTGCTTTGCCGATCAAGTTGATGCACTTCAACAGCAACCAAATTTTCACCTTGGCGCAACAAAGAACTTGAAATTGTTTGTTCAATCCAAATACTTTCTATTGTTGAGTCTAAAGCTAGGGTGTCATGTGTTTGATTAATAGGAAGGTTTAAACGAAAGGCTTCCGTACCATTAATATAAACAACTGCGCCATCATCAGCTAAAATACGCAGTTTAAGTGCGTCTATGGTATTTAAACTTTCGACAGTAAAGTTTTTTGCAAAGTATTGCGTAATAGGTTTATTGGTCGAGTCGTCACCAAATGAGGTAACCGTTGCCTCATCACCATCACCATAACCAAGCTCTGCAAAACCTGTCATCCATAAATTATGGTCATAGCCTTCTTGATACCAATTAGATCTCGGTGACTCAGGTTTATCGTAATATTGCCACTGACTTGCTGGGGATATGAGATCTGCACCTTGTGCATGGGTCATAACCAATCCAGCAAATATTGTGGCGCAAATATGCTTTAATCGCATAATATGTTCCTATAGTTGAATTTAATTATTGGTGTGCCCCAACAGTGCATATTTTCTATATGCTTTTTATTATTGTGTTAATTTTATAACATCCTAATCAACATAATTCATCATGCTTGATTGAGTCAAGACAATTTCATATTGTATACCAACGTTTTCCCCCCACGGCTCATTTTCGGTACTAGGACAAAGTTAAAATAATCACCCTCATCCATTTCAATATTAAAAATGAATTATCTATTCAATGTATCTCATGTACAAACACCTTCACCACTGAAAACCCAAACACAATAACACTATAAATAACAACAAGATAAATAAATTCATTAGCTTACATCACATTCCATCATGCTTCATAGGTCGCCTATAGCAGCGAAACTATTTAAAAATGCTAAACAGAAGTGAGTGTTAAGTAATTAAACAAAAATACTGAAGCGATGGTGAGCATTAAAAATCGTTTACTTTGTTATTTGCTAACGAGCAACACTTTGTATAATGTATACCAAAAAAGTATTCGATTCACATAAATATATCTAAAAATAAAGTTAATCCTTAGATGAATAAAGGAAGAGTTACTTAAAGGACATAAGGTTAACAAAGTTGTAATTTACTCGGAGTAAATATATGTCGTTTAAAAAATTAACCTTAAGTACAGCCACTGTACTTGCCCTTTCAGCTTGTGGCGGCGGTGATAATAAAGCCGCTGTTGAGGTTCCTGTCCCTGTGGTACCAGAGTCTGTTGAACCTGAGCCAGAAGCAACTTCGATCAACCTAGAAGAAATAATGCCTCATATTTCAACCTCAGAGCCATTAAAATTTATCGTAGACTTACCCAACGACGCGGAAACACTCGTTATTAATTTATTTAACGGTGACGCGGGAGAGCCCCTTGGTGATCCTGATCTTTATGTTCGTTATGAAGCTGAAGCTTCTGCTGGTGAGAATGGAGAATTTGACTGTTTTTCATTTAAATCTGATGGGGACAATGAAGCTTGCATCATTGATAAACCTTTGGCTGGCCGCTACCACATCTTAATTGACGCTTTTGAAGGCAGCGCTGTTACTGATGCTTCACTGTATGTAAGTACCGAAATATTTAAAGGCAATAAACTTTGTACTGACGTCTCTGTTCGAATTCGAGCACAAGAAATGACAGAAGAAGAGCTAACTCAGGTATGTACAGATTTAGTCCAAGCCAAAACACAGTTCGATGCCGTTTTAGATAATACCATTACCCCTGAGTTTAATATTCCCGTTGAAGGTGACTTAAATGAAGTTACCAACCTTCATATTTTCTCTAGCCTATCAAATCATGTGGCTTGGGGTGAGCACCTATTTAATGTTGATAATGATTCTGGTATTTACCTTGAAAGTGAAGCAACAAAGTGGAGCCATCGCTCAGATATCCTTACCTTCAATGGCTTAGAGTGGACTAACGGCTTCCCTGTCATTCGTTCGTTACAACATGAATTTATTCACGCATTAGATGCTCGCTTCAATAAAGAAGGTAACTATATATCAGAAAATGGCTGGTGGAGCGAAGGACTAGCAGAGTATTCCAGTACTTTCTATAACATTCCTTATCGTCGTATTGATATTGCTAATGAAGAAGAACAATTTACCTTAGCTGAAATATTTGATCATACAGCTAGCTCATATTCTTGGGGACAGTTAGCCATTGCCTTTTTCGTTGAAGAACATCCAGAGCTAGTCAATGCCATGTTAGTTAAAATGCGCACTGGTGAATGGGATGTTTTCCAAGAAGAGTTAGTATTACAAGCCCAAACATATCAAGACGAGTTTGTCGCTTGGTATAGTGGTGACAGTTTATCACTGCAATTTAACAATAGTGTTCAGCCACTCGTCTTAGGTGAATACCAAGAAATAAATGGTCATGGCGGTTGGTTATATTCTGTTGAAGTACCAGAAAGCGCTAGTTCTCTCACTATTGCGACTCAACAAGGGGCTAACGATGTTGACCTTTGGGTGAATCATGGCTCCGCTGTTCATCCTTCTTTAGATGTTAGCTTTAGCTGTAGCTCTAAAACTGAAGGTAATAATGAAAGCTGTATTATAGATACTCCTGTAGCAGGAACATATTATGTCACGGTCGGTGCATATAGACATTACAGTGATATTGTTGACGTATATTTAACCGCCTGTATAGGTGCGGATTGTAGTGTTGAAATACCTGAGGAAATGCAAACTGTTGAGATTAAAGAGCCCTATTTGCCTCACTGGCCAAGCAAAGGTATTGTAGGTAGCTGTTCTTTAGCTGAGCCTAATTACCCGACAGAGACTTCAGCCATTGGTGTTGCCATCACCAACACCACTGATTCTCCAGTGGGAATTAACTGGTTAAGGTCTGATGGACAGTCTTGGGATGGTCCATATGAAACGCTTGAAAAAGGTGATACTTGGCAATCCACTTACTGGAAGGTAGGTGATCGTGTAGTACTCACTGATGCTGCAGAAAATTGCCTTGGCATTGCGCTTTTAAATGATGAAGACAACACCTTTGAAATAGATGAAGAGCTCGTCAAAGATGCGGTAAATGAAGTACAACTCCCTGAAGAAGCAACTGCAGTAATGGGCTCTTGTGACCTAGCTGTGCCTTATGAACGTAATAGCTCAACCGATGCACCAGAATTTCAAGTGGTTAATACCTCAACAACAACAGTTGACCTTCAATGGATAAGTCACGAGACAGGTGAAGCTACTTCATCAGTTTATGCAACATTAGACGCAGACAATCCATTATTTGAAGCTGATAACTGGGTTGCCACAGATAGAATGATGATCGTTGATCAGAGTAATGGAGATTGTATTGGCGTGTTAGATCTAAATGGAACAAGCAATATTTTCATCTTAGACTTATAACTCGTTATTAATTATCCAGAGTTCAGGTTGTTTATAAACGAATATAGCCTGTTAATACTTTATGTTTGTAGGCATAAATATAAGAGCTACTCCAACTAGGTTGGAGTAGCTCTTTTTATCTTCTATAGCCTTAACGCTTAAAACGATAATTTATTTAAAATATCGTCTTCAACTACGTTAGCTAAAGTCACCTTAAGTTTAGGTGTTCTTGCCATTTCACGTTTGATGGCAAAGTTTGCTTCTTCATTACGTGCCCAGCTACGACGGGCAATACCATTATTTACATCAAACAATAACATTGATTTTAGTCGACGTTCTGCTGCATCGGAGCCGTCAAGTAACATACCGAAACCGCCATTAACAACTTCACCCCAACCAACGCCCCCGCCATTATGGATTGAAACCCAAGTAGCGCCGCGGAAGCTATCACCAATAACATTGTGAATAGCCATATCCGCAGTAAAACGGCTGCCATCATAGATATTTGAGGTTTCACGGAACGGTGAATCAGTTCCAGATACATCGTGATGATCACGACCTAAGACTACAGGACCAATTTCGCCCGCTTCAATCGCATCATTAAATGCTTTGGCTATTTCCATACGCCCTTGGGCATCAGCATAAAGAATACGTGCTTGTGAGCCAACAACTAATTTATTTTGCTTAGCATCTTCAATCCAAGTGATGTTATCTTGCATTTGTTGCTGAATTTCTTCAGGCGAATCTGCCATGATCTTTTTAAGCACACTTGCTGCAATGGCATCAGTTTTGTCTAAATCTTCCGAGTGGCCTGAAGCACAAACCCAGCGGAACGGACCAAAACCATAATCAAAACACATTGGGCCTAAGATATCTTGTACGTATGACGGGTATTTAAAATCAATCCCATTTTCAGCCATTACATCTCCGCCTGCTCGTGATGCTTCAAGCAAGAAAGCATTGCCGTAATCAAAGAAGTAAGTACCACGTGCTGTATGTTTATTAACAGCTTCAGCATGACGTACTAATGTTTCCTGTACTTTAGTTTTAAAGACTTCTGGCTCTTCTCGAATTAAACGGTTTGATTCTTCATAGCTAATATCTACCGGGTAGTAACCGCCTGACCAAGGGTTATGTAAAGACGTTTGATCTGAGCCTAAGTGGATGAAAATCTCTTGCTCATAAAAACTTTCCCATACATCAACTATGTTGCCAATATAGGCAATTGATACCACTTCTTCATTAGCTTGTGCTGCTTTAACACGGGCAACAAGTTCATCCATGTTATCAATTAATTCATCAACCCAACCTTGCTGGTGACGTTTAGTTGCTGCATTAGCGTTAACTTCAGCACATACGGTTACACAGTTAGCAATGTTACCCGCTTTGGGTTGTGCGCCACTCATGCCGCCTAAACCTGCTGTAAGGAAGATTTTACCTTGCGGCTTTTCACCCTTGCTTAGCACTTTACGAAAGGCATTCATCACCGTAATCGTTGTACCGTGTACTATGCCTTGTGGGCCTATGTACATAAATGAACCGGCAGTCATTTGACCATATTGGGTTACACCTAATGCATTGAATTTTTCCCAATCATCTGGCTGAGAATAATTAGGGATCATCATACCGTTAGTAACAACGACACGCGGTGCGTCCTCAGATGATGGGAATAACCCCATAGGGTGACCTGAGTATAAATGTAACGTTTGGTCGCTTTCCATTTCGCTCAAATACTTCATCGCTAATAAGTATTGCGCCCAGTTTTGGAACACAGCACCATTGCCGCCATAAGTAATTAGCTCTTCTGGATGCTGAGCAACGGCAGGATCTAGGTTATTTTCAACCATTAACATAATCGCTGCAGCTTGCTGACATTTTGCCGGGTAATCGCTAATTGAGCGGGCTTGCATATGGTAACTTGGCTTAAAGCGATACATGTAAATACGGCCAAAATCTTTTAACTCTTTCGCGAATTCTACTGCTAATTCTTGGTGCCATTCTTTTGGAAAATAGCGTAAGGCATTTCTTACTGCTAACTGCTTTTCATCTACGCTAAGAATATCTTTACGTTTAGGCGCACGGTTGGCATCAGCAGGATAAGCTTTCGCTTGTGGCAATACGCTTGGAATACCTTGTTTAATTTGTTCTTGAAAATTCATTGCTGTTTCCATGGTAAGAATCCCCTTATTTACTTTCATCAATGCTAACAGTAAATGCTTGTGACTTAACTAATTTGATCATCGCATCAATATCAGGTTTTAACAGTCTATCTTCTTCAAGCTTAGCCACTTTTGATCTAATTAATTTGTGGTTTAACTCAATAAGTTCAGAGCATTTATTTGGGCGTCTAAATTCGATAGCTTGCGCGGCATACATTAACTCGATACCAAATATTTTTTCTACATTGCCTAAAATCTGGTTTAATTTTCTGCCCGAAATACTGCCCATAGAGACATGATCTTCCTGACCCATAGAGGTAGGTACACTATCAGCCGATGGCGGGAAACAAAGCGATTTGTTTTCCGTTACCAGTGCTGCAGTTGCATATTGCGGGATCATCATGCCTGAATTTAAGCCACCTGCAGAGGTCAATAATCTTGGTAAACCGTGTATACCTTCTAATAAGAGGTAACAACGTCTGTCTGAGATGTTACCTAATTCTGCAGCTGCTATTGATGCATAATCAAGCACCATTGCCAGCGGTTGGCCATGGAAACTACCACCTGAAATCGCTTCTTCGCTACTGATCACAATTGGGTTATCTGTGACAGAGTTCATTTCAATTTCAACTAACTCTTCTAAGTGATAATAGGCATTACGTGATGCGCCATGCACTTGTGGAATACATCGTAATGAATAAGGGTCTTGAACACGGTCACATTCTTCATGATCAGCCATGTTTTGTGAGCCTTTAAAAAAGCTTCTCATTCGTGCTGCAACTTCTAAGTTACCTTTAAATGCACGTGTCTGGTGTAGCTCGTCTCTAAATGGAGATTCACTACCTTGCATACCTTCAATACTCATTGCACCCGTCATATCTGCTAGGTCTAGCAGGTAACGCATTTTAGTTAATGCTGTGATGCCATGAGATAATATAAATTGTGTACCGTTAATTAACGCCAAACCTTCTTTAGCGTGCAGGTCCATAATGTCTAGACCATTTTCACGAAGTAATGGTGCTGCAGCAACGACTTCTCCATCTTGCCCCTCTTTATTTCCCCAGAATTCACCTTCACCTAGTAGTGGTAAAAATAAGTGAGAAAGAGGTGCTAAATCACCAGATGCACCAACTGAGCCTTGCTCTGGTACCACGGGAATTAAATCAAGATTGATAAACGCTAACATACGTTCTACCACTTCAAGGCGAATACCTGAGAAACCTTGACTTAATGCGTGTACCTTAGTGATAAGCATCAGTTTTGAAATAGCTTTTTCAATGGGCTCACCAACACCTACGGCATGGGTGATAAGCAGATTTTTTTGTAATAAGTTAGTATCTTCAGGAGATATTTGGGTATCGCATAACGGACCAAACCCCGTGTTAATACCATATACCGCTTTATCTGAAGCGGCCATTTTTTCAACTCTTTGACGGCTTGTATTGATTTTATCTACAGCTTCTTGGCAAAGCTCAGCTTTGATACTGCCATCAGCAATACCATTTACAATATCAAGATTTAAACGGTCAATACCATATTTAAATGTCATCTTAAGGCTCCAAAAAAATTATTAATTTTATGCACAAAGTGCTATTTATAAAACTATTTTAGCTTGTTCTAGATGTTTTATGAATGCATAATAATCGTAATTCATTCCGATTTTATCGAACTAAAAAGAATTTAATTATGCAAGTTCATGACGTTGATTTACGTTTACTGAGAATATTTGTCGCTATTGTTGAATGTGGCGGCTTATCAGCAGCAGAGTCCCGTTTAAATATAGGTCGTTCTACCATAAGTTCCCATTTATCCGACTTAGAAGTTCGTTTAGGTATTAAATTATGTAAACGTGGCAGGAGTGGCTTTGAGATAACCGAGTCAGGACGTGTGACTTATCAAGCCTCTTTAGAGTTACTACAACAATGTGAAGCTTTTGCTAGCACAGTAGCAAGCTCTAAAAATGAACTTTCAGGGCGAGTAACCATAGCCACCATAGATACTTTTGTCAGCGATCCTCGCTGTGGTGTTGCCCGTGTTATTTCGGCGTTAAAAGCCAAGAGTGATAATATTCAGTTTGATATTAATGTTTGTGAAGCACGTGAAGTTGAAACATCCGTAGCGAGTGGCCGCTCACTCGTTGGACTTGGCGTGAGTCGTCATCATTTGCGCGGCTTAGATTATTATCCCCTACACAATGAAACTAACTTTTTATATTGCGCTAAAGGACATCCTTTATTTGATGCTGAGCTTGATTGTAAACCATCACAAGTTAATAAGTTACTTGAGTCGGCTGAAGTGATCACCAGTAACTATATGCGTGATAAAGAAGTAAGAGACGATGGCTTAAATTACCAAAACAGTGCTACCGCCTACCATGATGAAGGCATAGCTCACCTGATACTTTCAGGTGCGTTTATCGGTTATTTACCTGAACATTATGCAAGTTATTGGGTTGATAAAGGCTTATTTAAGTCGATTCTTCCGCAAAAGTACTCTTATCAAATTCCGGTGATGTTGATTTCTTCAAAAAATAACATCGTTTCACCGCTGGCAAATGCACTAATAGAAGAAATTAAGCGCTGTCATTCTTTCTAAAGTGCTTTGATTATATCTGCAGCTATTTTAAAACCTTAGTTTCAACAAATAAAACAGGTAAAGAGGACACTCGCTTTTATTTTTCACAACCACAGTGGCTTTTACATGATGCTTGCGGGCCGAGTTCATTAAACTCAAAATCACAACATGCTTGTAGCTTTTTCTTTAACTGCTCTCGCCCACGAATAATTCGTGACTTAACCGCCGTTAATGAAAGTTGCTCCTGATCGGCTATAGCTTGTTGCTTTTGCTCCAGCAGTTCGCTACGCACAAGAATATCACTATATTTATCCGGTAAATCAGCGATAAGTAACGCAATACAGCGATTCAATTGCTCTTGGTCTTGTTGACCTTCTTTCGCTGCAATAGTTTCAATTAAGTTTTCATCTAAGTTGCTATTCAAGGTGATGAACGCTTTACTGCGATAAAAATCAATAATCGTATTGCGGCAAATTTGATACAGCCAAGGTTGTAACTTGCTTTGATTAGTTAAATGACCTAGGTTTTGGTGAGCTTTAACAAAGACATCTTGCAAAATATCTTCGGCAATAGCATGGTCAGTAACTTTAGTGCGAATAAAAACTAGTAATTTCTGATGAAACTGACGCCATACTTCTTCAATCATTTCGACTCCTTGATATTGCTAAGGTAAAGGTAACCGCGGTTAACGGTTACCTTTCTCAGTTAACAGCAGTTATTGGTTGATGGTTTGCAAGTACATTGTTCATTGCAACACTCGACACCATTTACACAGCTACATTGACAATTTCCTTGGCACTTACAATCGTCACTGCAACATAAGCAATTGCTGACTTGTGTCTTTTTATCGCTTTGATTTGAATCCATTTTATACCTACCTTTCATTAGTTAAATTTCAATTTCAACTATAGAGACGGTAGCTTTGATAAAAAGATGCAAGTTTTCAACTTTTTTAAAGGAAGCCTATTAACAAAAGTAGTGCTTAAAGATTTCCTGACAGCTTCACTTTAATTGCCTCTGCTGTTTTTAACGTCCTAACCTCACCAAATAACTCATCCGCTGCTTGATAATGATTTTTTAAATATTTCAGCCACTGTTTGATACGATTACAGTAATACTTACTCTTGTCGCCGTGAGTTTCAAACTCTGTATAAGAAGATAATATCGCCAGTACTTCTACCCATGGCATAATAGTGCTTTCTTGTTTAATGACTTGCCCTAGGTTCGGTATAGTCAGTGCACCACGCCCCACCATAAGATCACTACAGCCTGAAACTGAACGACACTTAATGGCATCGTCTAAATTCCAAATTTCGCCATTAGCGATAACAGGAATATTGATGGCATTGTTAATTCTAGCAATCCACTGCCAATGTGCAGGAGGTTTATAACCTTCTAGTTTAGTACGGGCATGCACAGTAAGTTCGTTGGCACCAGCAGACTCAACCGCTTGCGCATTTTCTATAGCTAGGCTTTTATCTTCATAACCTAAACGAATTTTAGCACTGACAATCGTGTCGCAAGGTACTGCTTCTTTAACGGCTTTGATTATTTGATAAAGGTTTTCGGGATCCTTTAATAAAATAGAGCCGCCACGACTTTTATTAACCGCTTTAGAAGGACAACCAAAGTTTAAATCAATGCCACTTGAACCAAGCTCAATCACTTTAGCGGCGTTTTCAGCCATATACTCAGGGTATTGTCCTAATAGCTGTACACGAACAGGTGTGCCTGCTTTAGTAGTGCTACCGTAAACATCAGCATCAATTAACTCCGGGCAGTATCGATGAAACACGCGCTCTGGAAGCACTTGGTCAACCACACGAATAAACTCAGTAACACAGAGATCATAACTACCTACTTGGGTAAGTAAGTCACGCATTCTGTAATCCAGTACGCCCTCCATAGGAGCTAGCACAACCCGCATTAGCAGCTTTTACCTGATGAGTTAGCGTTTTCTGATTTGCTACTTTGAGAAGCACTACGACTATGTAGAGGCCACTGAGCTGAGCTCAAAGTAAACTGATTACTGCTAAAGCGTTGAACAAGGTTAATCAAAAGAAAATAGCATCCTAAAGTAAGTAAAGCGACGGTCAAATGAATGGCCATAGTATATAGTTGAAAACTTTCTCGCCAAAAAAAGACCGGCCCTGAGTAGGTAACATAAAAAAGATCGAGAATAGTGACATGTAACCACACCACGACAAATAATAGCTTTGCTTGGTGACGGGCAATGAATTTACTCGGGAAGAAGTTCAAAAAGAATACTCTTAACTACGATTCAAAAAAAGCGAATGGACATTATAGCAAAGCAGCCTAGCGCATGTATAATACCAATTGCACTAACTAAGTGATCATTTTAAATGGCTTAAATATCCAATAACATCGTTGCTTTCAATCCCAATAGCCAGCTATTGCTCAATCAAGTGCTTTGTTCTTGAAAATTCATTCACATAAAATTCTGTAACCTTAATTAATGTAAATGGTATAAGAAGATGTTAACCCTCTTCAGCTGCTTCAAAATATGGGGGATTATTCAACTTGCGATAGCCAAGTTAATAAGTTTGGATAAACAAACTGATAGCTAAGCTTTACTGCAACTTTGTCACCGTTAACAATGCGTACCGACTTAGCTGATTTATCATCTTCAAGCTCAAAACTAGGTGGCGCGATATCTAATGCACTTGCTGCTGCTTGATAATATTCTTTTTTACTCACATGTGTTGAACTTACACCATTAAAAATACCTGAATCAATCCGTTCGCTCAATAACGATAATATAAGACCAATAACATCTTGTTGATGAATAAGATTAACTTTCGCTGCTGGGCTTTTTAACATCCGGCCATTAAGTAAAAACTTACCCGGATGGCGGTTAGGACCCACTAAACCTGCAAGTCTAAGTACATAACTAACGTTATCAAGCGCTTTATTTGACGGCTCAGTAAAGCTCAAAACAGCTTGCTCTGCTTGGCTCAAAACACTCACTTTATCTGCTGATAAATCTAAGGTATCTGCTTCATAAATATCTCCTGACAGACCATTATAGACAGCAGTACTGCTGAGTAAAATAACTTGCTCAACACAAGTGTTAGCTTTAGCTGCGATAACAAGTTGCTCTACTTTATCACCATAATCTGCCCGGTCTTGCTTAAATTGTGGCGTAATAGCGATCACTAAACACTGTGAATTAAACACTGGATGGTCATTTAACTCGCTTTGTTTATTAGGCAATAAAAGTACACTGGCATCAATACCTTGAGAGTTAAGTTGCTCGACATTGTCGGAATTACTTCGCGTGGCAAGTACCTTAACACCTTTACCTTTCAGTTGATGCGCTAACGCGCTGCCTACCCAACCGCAGCCAACGATGCCTACGGATTTTATTGTTTCATCTATCATAGTGACTTTCTCAACTGTATTCATCGCTGTACTCATTACTGCTCTTTAGGCTCTGATTAACTTTTTTCATGGATTTTAATTTGTTTGACAAGTGCCTTAGCAATGCCATTTGGCATAGGGATTGATAAGTTATATTGAGATATTTTCCACCCTTGCTTAGTTTTTATTAATACGCCTGAGCCTCGACAAGTACCATAACTTTCACTCAAAAGTAGCTCATCAAAGAATGCCACCTGCCCTTTTTCTATTAAATTAATATTTCGCTTTATTGGCGTATAAAGCCAGCCTTGTCCTTTGGAGAAATAGGGTACAACAAACGCTTTAAATTCATTTTTAGTCCAACGTTCACTAGCATCTGTGCCAAGAAAAATAGCATCTTCACTGAGTGAGTCAAAATAAGCTTTTTCTTCTGCATTAGCTGCGGCTTGGTGAAAACTGTTTAATACTTTATTAATGTTAGCTTTATCAGCAGCGGTATCACCGGCCGTGCTGACAATGCTAACCATACTCAACGCTAACCCCAAAACTAACGTACTCGTGAATAGAAAATATTTATTCATTATTAACTCTCATTTTATTATTAATCATTACTTTTTTGCTTTAGCAGCTAAAACAGCATAACTGCCGGTAAAAGTAGCAGCTAAATTATCACCACTATAGAGGTGGACAGTTAGGTTAATGCGGGCATTTCGTCCCTGATTTAAACGTTTAAAATCCCCATCGACAGAAGCAGCACTCACTTTTGCATAACCAATGCCTTTTATAGGCATATGGTATTCAATATCAGCTTTAGCTAACACTATGTCACCTCTAAGTTGTAACTGCCGCAATTGCAAATACACCCAACCCCAGCCTGATAACGTCGCTAAAGTATAAATACTGCCAGCAAACATAGTGTTATGTAAGTTTTTATTAAAGTCACCATCGCAGTGAGTTATGAGTTGCTCACCATCATAAAAACTAATATGGATGTTCATCGCTTTACTAAGCGGAATAGTATCATGCCAAACGCTTTGTAATGCCATGGAAGCTGCTTGCTGGTGGCTCTTTTCATGAGTGATAATTTTATTCATACTGAAGTGTTTAATTTCATCAAACAAGAGGTGTGAAAACCCCATTGAGGTATAACCAAGCTTTTGATAAAAACACAAAGCATTTTCTCGCGCTTTTAAGCTTAAATCAGTAATGCCCAATATTTGGGCTTGCTGCTCTAACGCCTCAATAATTTTTCGACCAAGTCCATGCCCTTGCGCTGATTTACATACCGCCATAAAGCGAATTTCCCCACTGAACTGGCTCGTTTTTTCTAAACGCCCCACCGCAAGCACCATATTATTTTCATCGATAATCATGCGATGAAAGCTCTCTTGTTCAAGACTATCACGTTCACTACCTAAGGCTTGTCCCCACGGTTGACGTAATACTTGCCAACGTAGTAGGTAATATTGTTCGAACTCAACAGCTGTTTTTGGTGACCTACAGAGATTCATTGGCTATCCTTACACTTATTCAACATAGTAGAAATGATATTTAGGAATTGCTTAATGCAGTTAACAAAACATTT
>Ga0209395_1005849_pt1 | contig 13626 bp, 14 predicted proteins | sample GOMGulsemesocosm_3_FD_184635 | JGI IMG/M metagenome (GOLD analysis project Ga0209395, IMG submission 184635) | Methane-oxidizing microbial communities from mesocosms in the Gulf of Mexico - GOM9D Gulf of Mexico (SPAdes) (version 2) | ecosystem: Environmental > Aquatic > Marine > Cold seeps... | reverse complement strand
CATCAAGTGTTAGAGATGATTGCCAAAGATAAACAGGCCATCATTTATAGCCATTACACTTTGCATAGTGAAATATTGTTAAAACATGCAAACGCATCACAACATTTGTTCACTACCACGTTAAGCGATCATTTAAATGATTATTTAGCAAAGTTGAATGATGAAGACTTATACCAACTCAATGAAGCCTTAGGTTGGTCAGTACCTGATGTCCAAGAATATGCTTTTAATATTTTCAAACGCCATCAAGATAAGCCACAACTTAATGCAAATGAAGCGATGCAATTAATCGTTAATTCGCACCTTTATCGCGTTATCTCTAGAGTTATTCCTGTTAGCCAAAGTGCTTTTAACAAAGAAAACTCCAAGCGCTACATCATTGAACCTGAAACCTTGATCACCACCGCTGAAGGCATAGAGCTAGCCGCAACCATTGTTAGAAAAAAAGGCGTTAATAAAAAACGGCCTACGGCATTTCAATTTACCATTTATGCTCAAGAATCTGTCCATATCAAAACCGCTATGCATGCCGCTGCGCACGGTTATGTTGGTGTTATTGCGAATACAAGAGGGAAACGTTCAAGTTCATCTGAACTTATCCCTTGGGAATACGAGGGTAAAGATGCAACCAGTGTTATTGATTGGATAAGTAAACAACCTTGGAGTGATGGTAAAGTCGTTATGTATGGTGGTAGTTATAATGGTTTTACCCAATGGGCAGCAGCAAAATTCATGCACCCTGCACTAAAAGCCATAGCCCCTTATGCAGCAGCCAGTATTATCACCGGTTTACCTTATGAAAATAATATTGTTTTAACCGGAAATTACCAATGGGCAGCTCATGTAACCAACAATAAAACCGTAGATCAGAGCGTATATGCTAATTGGCAAAAAAGTAATCAGCTAGTAAAAACATTATTTGAAAGTGGTCGCGCTATAAAAGATATAGAACAACTTGACGGTAAACCTAACCCGTTATTTCAACAATGGTTACAACACCCGAGCTTTGACAAATACTACCAAGCGATGGTGCCTTATCAACAAGAGTACGCAGATATCAACATTCCTGTATTGAGTATTTCCGGTTATTTTGATGGTGGTCAAATTTCTGCAATAGATTATTTAACTCGTCACTATAAATACAATAAAAATGCCGACCATACCTTATTGATTGGCCCGTACGATCACAGAACAGCGCAAGCCACTGCTCGCTCTCATTACAGTAACTATAAGCTCGACGATGTTGCCCAGGAAAAAGACACTGAAGAAGTTGTCTTTGAGTGGTTTAACCATGTATTGCATGATGCACCTAAGCCAGCATTGCTAAAAGACAAAGTTAACTACCAATTAATGGGCAGTAATACTTGGCAACATCAACCTTCTTTTGAAGAGATGAATAAACAAGCCAAACCTTTTTATCTACAAACTCAAGCAAAGCAAAATGGCCAATTTGAGCTATCGGGGCATCAAGAGCAAAACTTAGGTTATGCTCAACAAACCGTTGATATGGCAGACAGAAGTACCCAGCATAATAAAGCGCCTTGGCCAGTTATTCAAAACCAACTTAACGAAGCTAATGGTCTGGTCTATGTCACCAAAGCTTTTGAAAGCGATCAGGCTTTAGCAGGGGCTATTACCGGTCGATTCTCGATTGCCGTGAATAAAAAAGATGTCGATATTGGTTATAATTTTTATGAAATTGACAAGGGCGGCAAGACCTTTCACTTAAATAACTATCGCAGTAGAGCAAGTTATGCCGCTGATATGAGTAAGCGCCAGTTATTAACGCCAGATAAAAAAACCTTTATCCCAATCATTAATGCGCGTATGACGGCAAAGCTCATCAAAAAAGGCAGTCGATTAGCCATTGTGCTCAACGTAAATAAAAATGTCGATGCGCAAGTAAATATGGGCACAGGTAAAGATGTCAATTCAGAAACTATTGCCGATGCTGGCAAGCCATTAGTGTTGAAGTGGTATAACGACAGTCAAATCAATCTCCCTCTAACAGCATGGAGTGAAAAATAACTTCATCAATATCGAATTACTGCCGATGCACCAAGATTGATTGTTGATCTTTCTTGGTCATTTTATATATCAAAAAGCAGTAAATGCCTTTGAGTTTGATTGATATCATCGTTAAGGTACAATTTTAACAATAACGTTAGTAGATCTTGATCAGCAATGGGGATAGATAACAAAAAAATGATTAATGCTTTTATCGAAGAACATCAATTACCAGACGCATTCAATCAATTGGTTGAACAGTTTTATCAACCATTAGCACAACGAATTCACGCTCAATTCCAGCAAGGTAACAAACCACTTTTTGTTGGCATTAATGGCTGTCAAGGCAGTGGAAAATCAACCCTGTCAGCCTATATTGCTCAATATCTATCAAATGCATACGCTTTAAAGGTTGTGGTAATGTCACTGGATGATTTTTATTTCAGCAAAAACGACAGAAATACTCTTGCAGAAACTATGCATCCTCTGTTTAAAACACGCGGCGTTCCCGGTACCCATAATATCCAACTATTAACACAAGTCCTGATACAGCTGAAAGAGAAGTCACATCCGATTTCAATTCCAAAATTCAATAAAGCCACTGACGAGCTATACCCGGAAACAAATTGGCAATGTATAGATCAGCCCGCCGATATCGTTATTTTAGAAGGTTGGTGTTGGGGAGTGCCCGCGCAGGAAGAAACTCAACTGCAAGCGGCCATTAACTCACTTGAACAACAAAATGATAGTCGTGGCTTATGGCGAGGCTATGTTAATCAACAATTGAAGGAACATTATCAACCGCTCTATCAACTCTTTGATCACTGGGTTGCTTTACAAGCGCCATCTTTCGACTACGTATATCGTTGGCGATTAGAGCAAGAACAAAAGCTAGAGCAAAAACTTGCATCACTAGGAAATACTTCCCAGCCTTCCGCATTGATGAGTGAAAAACAAGTGTTCGACTTTATTCAGCACTTTCAACGCCTCACTGAGCACGGCCTTGATACTTTACCGCTATTTTCTGATACAACATTTATTTTAGATAAGCAGCGCAACATCAAAAGCGTTCAAGAAAGATAATTTATAAATAAATACTCTAATACGTTTATAAATGCACACAGATAGAGTCTAGAAAAACTCTGTCTGGCCTCGTTTTAGATTCTCAACGGTATTTAATTAAATTGTGAATAAAGTAAAAAACACGCGGTCATAATCAACAGCCCCGCCATTAATAGATTAAAAACTTTTAACTTAAACTCGTTGTTTAAAAGTATTGCCGCTTTACTTCCTAATACCGACCAAGAAAAAAGCGATAAATAACAGACTAAAAAATAGATCAATGAAAAGGTTAAAAACTCTTGATGACTGTTGGGGACTGAAAATAAAGAAACGCCGACCATACAAGCAATCCATGCCTTAGGGTTTAACCATTGCAATAAAAAGCCTTGTAAAAAAGTTAGATTTTTATCAGTTTTAATAGTTAACTCTGGTTTTGATATCGCTATTAAGTAGCCTAGGTGCATTATGAATAATGAGCCAACAACAGCTAAATATTTAAGAAAGTATGGATATAAATCAATAACTTTAGAAAATCCCAAACCAAGAAATAATAACAATAATGTAAACCCAATCGTTCCACCTGAAACGAATGAAAATGTTTTACGCACTCCATAGTTAGCTCCTGAAGACACAATGACCATATTCACTGGACCGGGAGAGATTGACATAGCTAATGAGAATGAAAACATTGCAATGAATAACGACATAACTGTTCCTCTAGTTTTTTGTAAACTATATATCTACTTTATCAACTAGATAAGATGCTACAATCAAACATCACTGTTCTATATTCTTTAACAATAAAACCTATGATAAATGAATTACGATCAATGGCTATTTTTGCTGAAACGATAAAACAAGGATCTTTCCGAGCGGCGGCAAAAGAACTAAAGCTTTCCCCTTCAGTCGTTAGTTATCAAGTGACTCAATTAGAGAAATCTGTTGGATCGGCTTTAATTTACAGGTCAACTAGAAATTTATCGTTAACATCACAAGGCAAGGTGTTATATCAGTATGCTTTGAATATGATACAAGCTGCACAGCGAGGTTTAAGCCAAGTAACATCAGAAAAACAAACGCTAACAGGCACTTTAACTCTCACCTTACCTTCAGCTTTAATAAAATCAGAAATAAGTAAAAAAATATCTCAATTTAGCAAATTACACCCTAATTTGAATCTTGAATTAACTTATACCGACAGTAGACAAGATTTGATTCACAAAGGCATTGATTTAGCTTTTAGAGCGGGGAATATGGATAACAGTAACTTGATGTGTAAGAGAATAGGTGAAATTAATCGAAAATTAGTTTGTTCTTATGAGTACTTTAAAGAAAAGCAAAAACCTACTGTTCCTGTCGATTTAACAACGTGGAATTGGATAAAATTAGCTATGCTGCCAAACCACAGAACGTTAATAAATTCTGATGGTGAAAAAAGTGAAATTGGGTTTGAAAGCAATATCAGCGTAAATAGTGTTGAAGCTATGACTCAGCTTTGTATCAATGGTGCTGGTGTCGCTACTCCTCCCGGTTACTTAATCGAAAGTGAAATTAAAAATAATCTTTTAGTTGAATTATTACCTAATTGGCAAGTTGAACCGATTCCTTTATATGCGGTATGGCCAAGTAATGTTTTTGAAAATAGTAGCACGAAACGTTTATTAGACTTTCTAATTTGATAGAACATTTGATAAGAAAAACTATAAATGATGAAAAATAGAAGCTTTCAACTAACTCAATATTGGCTTTTTTTTAAGTTTACGTTGCAAAGTGCGCCTATGCATCCCTAGTTTACGGGCGGTTTCAGAAACATTACCATCATTACTATTTAATACTTGATGAATATGCTCCCATTCCAAACGCTCAGTTGACATCGGCCTATTATCTGGCTCATTTGCCACATGTATATCTTCTGAATCTGTAGTCTTTAATGTCAAGGTTTTTAGCAACATTTGTGTATCGACAGGTTTGGCAAGATAATCATTCGCCCCTAAATTTATGGCTTCAACCGCGGTAGCAATACTGGCATACCCCGTCAATAAAACAATTCTGATATTGGGTAAAAGAGCTCTAATAGGTTTGATCAACATTAAGCCGTTATCTGAGGCAAGTTTCATATCCAGAATAAGGTAATCAGGTCTAAATTGATGACATACATGCAATGCTTGATCTGCCTGGTGTCGTTCTTGGCAATCAAAACCATATTTTGTTAATCGTCTGACTAAAGTTGCAGAAAAAGCAACGTCGTCTTCAACTATCAATAACTTCATATTTTACTTTGTTCTTCTGTTTTATTGCGAAAAAGCTCATCAGCAATAGCCAGTTTAACGTGAGCAATGCTTCCTTTTTCTGGGTGGTTCGACAAATTCAAACTTCCTTGTAATCGATTAAAAGTAGCATTAGAGAGCAAAATAGCCATACCAAAACCTTGCTGACTATCAATCATTTTGGCCCCTAAAGCTTCTTGTTCGCTTTTGCTGATATTAGCAGAAATACCACTGCCAAAATCTCTTAAAACCAGATGTAAAAATTGCGGGCAAACATATACTGTTAAAGTCAGTTTATCTTCATTATTTTCTTTATTGGCGCGGATGGCATTTTGCACAAGATTTAACAACGCGGGGATCAACATTGCATCTGAATGTATGCTCGCCGATATTTCTTCTGATTGTATAAATTCGACGTCTTGTTCAGGAAAGCTTAAGTGGATATTGTCATTCAATTGACTCAACAATTCATCAACCGTGACAAGCTCTTTACTTTCATTACGTATAGAAGTCGCTAAATTTCTAAAATAGCTCAGTTGATTACGGCATTGCTCTAGTGGATGACGCATTGCTTGAACCGCAACATGTTCAGGATAATCGTCAAATAATTCGTCAGATAATAATTGAATATTGGCCAATGGTGTTGCAAGTTGATGTGTAACTTGTGCTGATGCAGCTCCTAGAGCAAGTAACTGCTCACTCCTTAATTGTGCTTCTCTGTGCTGTGCTATGGCTTGCTCTCGATTACTAATAATTCGCGCCATTGTTCCCACAACAACAGTGACCACAACGATAGACAATAAAAAATTAACCCACATGCCAATAAAATGATTATTCATATCCATTTGGTGCATGCTGTGTGCCGGCACTCTGATGAGTAAAAAGCTATAAGCACTAATTGCCGCAAGTGAAATAATGGATAAATAACGAGAAGATAAACTTACAGCAGCAATAATGATAGGCAGCAATAACAGCGAAACAAAGGCATTAGTAGCTCCTCCGCTTAGCGACAATAAAACACTAAGGAATAAAATATCGGCAAGCAGCTGAAATACGATGGCAATATTTCCCGCTTGACGATTTTTGAAGAAATAAACACTGGAAATATGAAAAAGCGTTTCAACGGCAATGACGATCAATAGCGGTTGTAATGATATCTGTAACGACATCACAAAATAAACCATCAAAACGGTGGTTAATTGAATGATAATGGCAACGGTGCGTAATAAAAATAAACGTTGGATAACCGATCTCGATTTTGGCTCTAAAAGGTTCATAAAAGACTACATTGCTTATGCTTGAGAAACAGTTTACTCATTTTTCCTGAGGGACCAACCATTTTTTGATTACCTCCTCTTTTACTAAGCCACTTTTACCATGGAAGTCGCCATTTTCTGCGATAAAATAACTACGAGGTAGTTCGCCATACCAGCTTTTATCTATCAGGTACCGGCTTTGGTCACCTAAACCATCCGCAAAATAATAATTCGCTAACGTTGATAAATTAAAGCTATTAATAATCTGCTGACGCTCTCTTGCCGTTTCATTATTATCATCAACGTTCACAATGACCACTGCAATGTTCGGAGTTTCCTCTCGCAGCTTTTCAATGAGCGCCAGCTCTTTAAAACAAGGAGGGCAGTCAACTGACCATAAAATCATCAACCACTTTTTGCCTAGATTTTTCTGTTTAATTTCTTCAAAACTGCTTTTAGTAAAAACACTTGATGCCGCGTTGGCTGAGGCCGTATATGAAATTGAAAATATAAATAGATATAAAGCTAGATTAGCCATCAACTTACTCATAATGCATCTATCCAATGACCTTGTTTAGGCCGATGCCAACTCACATAGCTTTTACCATCTCTTTTAATGATAAATGGACGATCAGTTCCTGACTGAGCTTTAGCTATTTGCTTAGCCGTACCAAAAGACTTGCCATTATTGGTCGATTGTTGATGCCACAATTGATGCTCAACACCATTGAACTGTGTCCAAACAATATCAATATTACTGTTATTTTGTTGAATATGAGGGTGCGCAGCTTGAGCATTAATATCACCTATCGACAACGGAGAAGTTAATGTTTTTCCGTGGTCCATTGATGATGCATAAAAAATTCCTTTACCCTTATCGCCTTGATTAAACCAAACCATATGATAGCGATTACTTTTATCGACACTAATGCCACCACCTTGGTGAGGACAGCCATTAATCTGCCAATGATCTTTGCTGATCTGAATAGGCTTTAACTCATCTCCCGCGTTATTATTTAATGTTAATAATGCAAACTCTCGAATGTTATCACCGTATATGTGCCGCCAAAAAATAGCTAACTCACCTTGCTGATTAACGTCCATAGCTATTCGACAACATACACAAGTGTTGTTTGCTAATTGTTGATTGGTAAAGCTAAAATTTCCTTTTCTAGGGTTGGCACTAGCATAAAATAGTGCAGAGCCATTTGCCTCTTTTCCTTGTTTACGTAATTTGAAAGACAAGCGGCTATCTAGCCAAACAAGATGAACCTCACCTTCTTCAGTAACTAACATTTCGTTAAAGCTATGTCCGGTGAGTAAATTATCGTTGTTTATCGTTGATGGTATTGAAAAGCTTTTACCGTAATCCGTTGAATAGCTAAAGCGTATATCTGCAGTATATTTTTTTTCTCTAGGCATTGCCCATGATAAGTAAACACCATTAGCTTTATCAAAAGCTATTTTAGGTCTATTTTCATTCCTCGCAGATATTTTTTCGTCGGGGATATTAACGCGTTGCTTGGATAAAAATGTTTTACCATTATCTTTAGATATTTGAAAAAACAACTGTTCATCAACAGTCCAAACACGCCATAAGTCACCGTTTCGCGCAAATGAAGAAGTGACTGTTTTTGCACAAGAGATGTTGTGATTCTGGCAGCTATTTTCTGCAGCTTGCTCTTTTATCATCGTTTGATGATTATGTTTAGCCATGACGACAACACTTGGCAAACACAAGACGATGCAAATAAGAAGTAATACCTTTACCTTAAAAAAACTCATCATAAAATCCTTTACCATTGGTAATTAAAACCTACATACAGTATTCGAGGAGCACCCGGTGAGTAACTCGTTCTGCCATATCTAAATGATGCTTCTTGTGCATACTCTTTATCAGTAATATTTAGCAACCTTGCATGCACTGAAACTTGATTGTTGATTTGATAGCGTGCTTTCAAATTAACAATGCTATAACCATCATCTTTACGGTTACTACCTTCTGAGTCTTGACTGTTTGCATCATCAAGCCAGTATTCACCAATGGATTGCATTTCTAACATACTTGATAAGCCTGGCAATGCTTTTGGTGTATAACGTAGCCGAATATTAGCGATAAATTTTGGTGCTGCCGCCATTTCATTACCAGAATATTGCTCATGTTGGGAAAATTCATGTTTAGCTTGGCTATATGCTGTACTGATATTTAAGTCATCATTAATTTTCCATAACATCGCCGCTTCAAAACCTTTATGTATAACACGGCTAGCATTAGTTAAATAACGCTGCCCCGCATCGTTATAGGCATGCACAATTCCATCATCTACATCCATATAATAAAGGGCAAAATCAAGCGTTACTTTCTTCAAATTTGCTTTATAACCTAGTTCATAAGTATCGGATACTTCAGGATCAACAGCCTTAGCATTGCCATCGTCCTTGGTGGTTAAATGGTATAAACTCCCAGCGGTTGGTAAACGAAAACTATTGGCATACCTAAGGTAAAAGCTACTATCATCGTTTATATGATAATTTAAACTTGCCTTAGGGCTTAAGTGAGTAAAATCATTGGTTTTATCTTCAAGACTTAACTTACCATGACCTATGTCACCATAAACCGCTAAGTGATTATCAAAATCGTATTTGGCATAATCATAACGAGCACCAAGGGTATAATCTAAGTATTCAGTTAGTGCTCCTTTATGTTGAATATAAGGAGAAAGTCCCGTGTACTTCGTTGTATCGTCATAAAACTTTTCCCCCTTAATAAAGGTGTCAGCTCCCCAACCTGAAGTTGTGAAATCAAGTGGTTGATAGGATAATTGAGCGCCTTCTGTAAATTCTATATCTAAACCAATAGTGGTTTCACTATCACGCCACATACCCTGATAATGTTCAAAATTGGCCAACGCCAATAGGCCTAATGTTTTAACTTCAGACTGCACTTTAGGCATGTTTTGATTCCACGTTGCAGTGTAATCATTGGTGCGTAATCGAAGATAAGGAATAAGTGAATAGTAACTATCGTCACCTGTTTTATCCCACTGAGTAGAAAGTCTCATATACTCAGTTTTTCGTAAGGGATCACTTGCAAATACTTCATCAGAAAGACCAGAGTTTGTTTTATTATTGTTATATAAATCTTCAGATAAACCCGCAGCCATTTCCTGCTCAAGATCAGATATGACAAAAGAAGTAACCAAACGCTCATTTTCATTAAGTGCAAGCTCATGCCTTAAAGTGATTTCGGCTCGTTTTGAACCGGTATGGTTACGCCAACCTTTGTTGTCTAAATACGAAGCTGAAATACGAAAACCTTGAGTATCCGTTAATTTATTACTGTGGCCCATTTGAATTTTTGCATAATCATCTGCACCCATCATCATATCAACACTAGTTTCTGGTTTATCTGAAACATTTTCAGATAAGATATTTACCGTAGCAGCTACCGCACCAGAGCCATAAAGCGCTGTTCCGGCTCCCTTTAGTACTTCCATTCGAGCAACATTAGAGTTAAAGCTTGACCACCACAAAGCGTTATGATTAAAAAATGCCGGTGATTGCAATGGAATATTATCTTGAAGGTAAAGGTAATAACCGCTGGTATTCATTGGCATTCTAATCGCTGCCTTATGACCCTGCCCCCCCGATAGCTGGTCAATTAAAACACCAGAAAGACTATTGAGAGACTCTGCTACATGTTGACCATTATCAATGGCTAATTCGCTTTTTCCTATCCCATGTACTGACATGGCAAGGTCTGTATCCAGTGTTTCTTTACGATTTGAAGTAATAGTAATTCGCTCAAGAACATCAAGTTCATCTCCTTCAGGAGCAATCACATTTGCAGAAACTAAGTAAGAATATTGACTAGCAAGAAAAAAAATGACAGGTAATTTACGGATGTATTTCATAACAGCTTTTAACTATATAATCCTTTGAAAGTGTGCTGCTATATTAGTGTAATTTATTAACTTTGCAGTGTGACAAAATGTCGCATTTGTGCATTTAGTTGTTGCTGGCAATAAGGTTTATGTCAATAACAATGAGGACTGATTATTAAACGTGTTTTCATAAAAAGCGCAATCTCGCTCTAAATACCTAAATCATATCATTGAATAATTTAGGTATTTGAATTCTATCCGCTTATATTACAAATGTAGGTTAATTGACTGCTGATCTTTCTTGGTCATTTTACTCACAACCAGCATAAATGAATTATCCATCATTCTTTCAATCTCTCCTTGAAGGATAAAATCATCTAAAATAATGGAATTCCAAGAAGCTTTAGTCATTTAATCATTAGCACTAGCATTTAATACATAAATGATGCATTAACAGGGTCAGTAATTGGCAGAAACTTCAGACTCTACTAACTCTTGGAGTTGTTGATAACCAAAATGTACCAGTGGTTTTCCATTGACAAAAAAACCAGGCGTCTTACTTACGTTAAGCTGTTGAGCATCGAGTATATCCAGCTGAACTCGCCTTGCAATCTCTTCGCTCTGAACATCCTTGTTTAACTTGACCATATCTAGACCAAGTCCACCAAGTTGTTGCCATAATTTTTGAGGTCTAGAAACATGATGTTCGATCCACACTTCTCTCGTCTCATAAGCTCTTTCAAGAGTTTCCAAAAATCGATTCTGTAGGCGTGCGGCTTCTAATATACTGACAATGACATCGGAGTTTTGGTGTAACGGTAAATACCGTAAGACCAAATTAACTTTATCTGGATTATCTTTCATCAACTTTTTTACAAAGGGATAGAAAGCACTACATGTGCCACACGCAGGGTCAAAGAATTCAACAATAGTTACCTTCGCATCAACCGGCCCTATTATCGGAGAATAATCCCGTTGTAAATGTTCAATATTTTCTTGTGAAGCACTACTCAGTTCTTCATTTTTTTTATTGTTATAGATGGTAGCCGTCACTATAAAAAGCACGACAAAAAAAATCACCGTAGTGATTACAATCATGTTTTTTTTCATTGGTAAAACCTTTTTCGATAAATAAGTAAAAGCATAATAATGGTGCTGTATGCAAAAATAGAAAGCATGGGAATGGTAATAACCCCTAGCAGTTCCAAGTTAATTTTTGAACAAGATAATTCTTCACTGCAAGGTTGCAGTGACTCGGGAATAAACCCTGAATATACTAAATAATGAAAGACAGCAAACCCCAACCCAATAACAGCCAATGGGAGGGTATAACGAACCAAGGACAGATCTATTTTTTCGCCTTTGGGAAACATCCCCACCAAAAATAACACCGCTAATGGATAGATAAAAACACGTTGCCACCAACAAAGCACACAAGGCTTTAATCCCATAACCTCACTAAAAAACAAGCTACCAAATAAAGCAGTCATTGCAATTATCCAGCAGAAGAATATTAAGCCCCACCCCTGTTGGCTCACTGTTTTTTTCTTATCATGTAACATAGGGTTAAGTTTTTCTCTTTGTAGTTATGAGATAAAGTAAAAATGTCCTGAAAATGCTCCTAGGTAATCTTAAACTTCCCTCAATATCTAATTTAACGAAGTTTTCATGGCCACCCAAATAACCATTTTAATTGTTTAACTTTTTAATTTCCATTGAACCTTCGGAATTTTTATCTTTATTTAACCTTTTAACCGCCCCGTAAGCTGCTCCAATTAGACTTGTTATTCCATATGAGGATGAATTTATTTTTGATCTTTCTTGGTCATTTTACAGACTACTAGCTTAAACGAATTATCGATCATGCTTTCAATTTCACCTTGAGAGATTGAACCACCTAAAATGATAGTATTCCAATTAGCCTTATTCATGTAATCGTTGCACTACTAATTTAGCTCAAATAGCTTATTTCGAACGATTCGACTATACTGCAAGCATTAAACATCATGAGTAATAAACAATGCAAGCACTAACAGCAAATGATGCTAAAACACAGTTTGGCGATATGTTATTAAAAGCTCAACGTGAGCCTGTTCAAATAAACAAAAACGGTAAACCAGTTGCTGTAGTGATCTCAATAGATGAGTACCAGCAAATGGAAGAAGTAAAATTCGCTTTGTTAAAAGAACGAGCCACACGAGCTAAAATTGATATAGAAAATGGTAATTTAGCAGAAGGTGAACAATTTATGTCAGATTTAATCTCAGGTAAATTAGATTAAATGTTCACATATAAATTTACACAAGATGCTCGTGAAGATTTACTTAACATCAGAAAATATACTTTAAAAAAATGGGGAAAAGAACAGTCAGCAAAATACTTACAAGAGCTGAACAAAACATTGCATTTATTATCTGACAGCCCTTCTATAGGAACTCATCGAGCTGATATTTCACTAACAACTTTCAGCTTTCCTTATGTTAGCCATATTATTTATTACACATTAGATAGTAATTTCTTAATCGTATTTGCTGTTTTACATAAAAACATGGTGCCCGAAAAGCATATAGCCAATCGCAAACATCAATAACAAAGTTGATAATTTATTAGTTACATATGCAAAGAGAGCGACTGCTGATCTTTCTTGGTCATCTTACTGACTACTAATAAATAAGAATTATCCACCATCCGTTCAATCTCACCCTTCGGAATTGAGCCATCTAAAATGATGGTATTCCAATTTGCCTTGTTCATATGATAGCCAGGAATAACCGAAGGGAATATATCTCGCAACATCACCGCTTCAGCGGGATCACATTTTAAATTCATCCAATAGTAAGTTTTAGCTTCGTCGCTGGTTTTTGCACTTTTCGCTGTTTGACCAAGGGCAATGGTGGCAAACATTTTATTTTTCACCCGAAATACTTTTACCCCATCACCAAAAGGGTAATAAAGTGATGTTTGTGGTTTGGTCAATAAATATGTCTCGACTTGCTGCTCGTTCAAACTATTCACCAATCGCCCCGGAATCAACCATTTTTCATCTTAGTGTGAGTACTTTGTTACACTGTTTATAAGATTGCAAGCGGATAATTGATGACAATTCCCCTAACAATGGCACAATATACCCATTCTACTTCAAGATGCATG
>Ga0209395_1005848_pt1 | contig 13630 bp, 11 predicted proteins | sample GOMGulsemesocosm_3_FD_184635 | JGI IMG/M metagenome (GOLD analysis project Ga0209395, IMG submission 184635) | Methane-oxidizing microbial communities from mesocosms in the Gulf of Mexico - GOM9D Gulf of Mexico (SPAdes) (version 2) | ecosystem: Environmental > Aquatic > Marine > Cold seeps... | reverse complement strand
GGCGACAATTTTTTTCGCCCATAAGTCGTTGTTTGGACTGAAAGCAGCGGACATTTTACTAGAAGCCGGTAGCCACCCATTTACTGTATCGCTGACAAGAGCAAATATGAACAGTTATACCAGCAGGGGACTGGCCAAAGACGAACGTCCCGAGCTTCAGCGTCTTCTTTGGCAAGTAATAATATCTTTGGCAAGTAATAATAACGTATCGTTTCATTGAAAAGCACACGCAAAACTATCCCGTGCACCGGCTATCATCTAGCGATGAAGGGCAGTAATTAAGCTTCATTAGCCTACTGGTGAGTAGTTAATGATCGGCCTGAGAACAAAGATTAATTACTACGATATGGACAGGCTGCACGTGTCAAATAATGATTTGTCGCCGATACCGTATGAGAATCCCGCGAATTAATGGGCCCGGTACTATCGACAAGAATACCCACGAGCAAGGTTTAACCGGGACAATTAACCGCGGAATAGCCAATACCTATCGAGATTTTCGGGCGTTCCTTTCGCCTTGCTTCACTAAAAACATTTTCAGCTCAAGGTCACCCCAAGCCTTAGCTTCCTCTTCTGAGGCAAAACCGTCTTGCTGCTTCGACACCATGGCCCTGCTTGAGCTCACGCGACGGATAATCTGACCGGTCCAGCCTGAATCGTTTTGTATGGCCTTGAAGTGATATTTCTTTCCGCTCGTCATTAGCGTTGAACCTCTCGCTGTAGTATGGATTGCCCTATTGCTGAGCGAGTGCAATATACTCTTCTCAGCCACAAAGCGGTAGCCCTCATTGAGCTGGTTTATAGAGGTTTAGCAAGTGGTGAACAGGAAACTCTCCTGCCACACCATATTCCCTGGACAAGTACAGACGCACCTCACTTTCAAGCGTTGCATCACGCGATTGATCGCCGGCTAATAGATAGCCGACAGCAAGCTCCAATTGCTCTGCGGGATGGGTTTCTCGCTGGCGCTTAAGTGCCAATATATGACGGTGTGCGTCCCGTTGTTCCTGCAAGTAGATCCTGGCAAGTGTCGCCGCCGATTTGTTGGCTTCCGCACGCATTTGCCGGGAGCTGAGCTCAATGGCGTCTTTGTCCGACAGCCCAATGGCCGGGTGTCCACTGTGCTCGCTATCACTACGAGAGAACATCGCGGTCTGGATATGACGGCGACCTTGCTGCTCAATCAATACATCAACACTCATGCTCTGCCTCAAGGTTCCCAACATATAGCTATAGACATCAAACACCTCCTGATCTACCGTCGGCGGCAGATCAGCCAGACGTTCATAGGCCTCATTCAAATCGTGCTCGGCGTGGTGATAGCGCCGTTGATACTTATCGAGTGCTCTCTGATTCTCTTCGCGTTTCGCCACAAAGCCCACTTTTGACTGTAGAGCCTTCCCAAGCGCTCGCTCGAGCCGAGCATACTTATCAGGCTGGAGATTTTCACTGGCCAGTGCAGAGGTATGCTGAGTAATGGTCAGCTGAACTCGCTCAATGGCAGCATTGAGTGAACGCTTTCTTGATTGGTAGCGCTTCAACTTTTTCCGGAGTTTTTTTACTTGAACCCGGTTTTCACCTATACGGTTCTGGGTGTACAAATAATTAGGATTCACTAAGGTTTCAATACCGGACAGATACTCTTGGGATTGCACACTTTCCAAATAATCATTGGTACTTTGATAATCTGTAAGTGCGATCACAATATCCACAGCATTTTGTCCCGCTTGAATATCAATGCCTTGCAGGTTATCCGCGAAATTGACACCCATCAGCAAAGGGTCATAGTGCAAATTAACTTTCAGTGCGTGTTGACGAGTTAACTGATCCAGCAGCTGCTGGTAGCGCCCTAGTGATTGAGGGTCACTTTGCAATTGCACTATTTTTCCGTACAACAACAATGTTAACTGATCCAGCAGCTGCTGGTAGCGCCCTAGTGATTGAGGGTCACTTTGCAATTGCACTATTTTTCCGTACAACAACAATGCCTTAGCCAGCTGCTGATGGTCATAGGCCTGGTCTGCGCCCGCTCGCACTTTAGCCAACCAACGGTCGAGCTCAGCCTGCGCAATTTTCATACGCTGACGATTATCAATATTGCTAGATTTCAGTTTTAGAGCTTGTTGATATTCGCGGACTGCCAGCTCGTAGCGACCCTGTTGTAGGTAGTCATTGGCCTGGCCGGTGTGGCGCTGGTGAGCACAGGCAGCAAGCGTTGAGGCAAAGCTAACAATCAGCACAAGGCGCCCTATCGAACGATAGCTAAGTAATTTATTTAACGACTCTTTCTTCATTAGTTTGCCAGTTTTACTTACGATATGGAGCTTTGAATTATAACGCTCATACATGAACGAAAAACTGAATCCTGAGTGTGAAACCTGCTCAAATCATTCATAGCCTAGGTTAGTGTGGACAACGGAGCACCAGACCTAGTACACCTTAGCGCAAGACAGCTAGCCTAAATACTGCCTTGATACCCCCCTCCCATTACTGCTGAGTGCTGACGCAGAGATTGTGCTATGCAAGATTGTTGTAAACAGCCCCCACGTATCACCACACGGAGATAAGACCGATCGAGTCGGGGATTATTGGGAACTCGCGCCGCCATGAAAGAAGCTAAGCCTCAATACTCTCGGTTTTGGCCGAGCCAGCACCAGATAGCCCCACTGAACAGCCGTTTGTCTCGACGATGGCTCATTTTTTTCCATAGCGATGCTGAATAATAAGAACGGGACCGGAAATTGCATATAGGCTAATTAGGTTCGAAAAGGATGTTTAATTGACGGGATTTTGACATGAATACAATCAGTTCCACCACCAGTGATGCAGCCTATTCTCAGGGAAGCAGCAGTACTGGAGCAGCGACAGCGTCAACCGCTGCCAGTACGCAAGAGGCGGACAGTGCCACGACAAACGGTAATCAAACCCCCGACGATAATATCCAGATCTCAACGCGCGCGCAAAATATCCAAAAATTACACGAAGAGTTCTTTCCCAGCGGCCCCAAGAGTATCCGAATTACCCCGGACTTTGTGTCCCGCCTATATGAATATGAGCTGATTTCAGCTTCGGAAGCCGAGTCGCTCAGTCCGGCGACTGAAACTAACGACAGCAGTGAAACCACCAGCAGTGTGGCGGAACTCTCTGAATTCACTCAGCGTTTCGGTGACGTATTGGAGCAGAGCGAACCGGGTGATTCTTTAATTGCTACGCTCGACAAAGCGCACTCGATAATTGATGCCTGGCAGCGCGACGACCCAGCGTCCATGACTGAAGTACAACAAGTTATTGCAGACCTTACTGCGTTCAACGCCTCGCCTGAGTTTGACTCCCTGGACCATGAAGATCAAAAATCAATGCTGGAGCTAGAGCTGGCAATGAGCATCGCAAAAAAGCTGAACCCTGAAAATAATGTGTCTCAGGAAATTGACAGCTACTTGGATATCCTAAATAAGTATCGGTTATAAACTTCCTCATACTAAAACGTTACCTTCCTCGCTTTTGTATCTACGGCATTGCAGGGATACAAGGCCCGCCTAATTCGCAGGAAAACGGCACACGGCTTGCTCAGCGAGTCGTCGAGACTCAACTGCGCTTCAGCCATTTCGCGTTGAAAATCAACACTGGATGATTTTCCTCAGTCCCCCGTCGCCAGGGTACACTTAATCCAAGTTGTGCTGCGATAGCTCAATATTCAAAACGAAAAACCCCTAATCCTCGAACACCTGCTCTTGCGATCATTCTGACAGGCAGCGTGCTTTTGCGCGTTTAATACACCATCCCTATTGAGCCGCTTTTCGGACATTCACTTAAAATGCCACTGCAGATTACCTCGAGGAACAAACTTCAATAAACCGGCATCATTAATTGTTGCTAATATTTGGTATTGTAATTTTCATCTAAGGCAAACATTTCCGATCATTGATAAACACACAACCACTGAATGGTTCGTGAGTACTTTTCAGATTTGAATCCAAGAAATATAGACCATAGCGACTGTTAACTAGACAATGGCCAGTGTAGACAATAGAAATTTTGACTTTGAAAATATGCTACCTAGACTTAGATTATTGGAATCATTCTGATTCCAAATGAACACATCAATGCATGTTTGTTCAAACAATTAAAATAGGAGTTTCAGCATGGCTATTATCTTTGTACGTAGCGTTGAACTACAAGCTGGAAAGGACCAATCTGGCCTGGATATGGCGCAGAAATTTGTCTCCCATATCAAGGAAGCTCAAGGCTTAGAGGTACAATTAGTTCGCCAAATCGGTGGCAATCCACGTACCATCGCATGGACATCAAGACACGAAAACCTAGCGGCTTATGAGTCGAACATGGCGAAAATTGAAACGGATGATGTTTATCAAGCAATGTCACAGGAAGCAGCGGGGATATACAAAGACGGCACGCTTGCCGACCAGTTGTACCAAACTATTGACTAGTTACATTCAGCAGATATTCCGCTAAACCGAAGCAGTCGTAACAGAATTATTGACTACTATTATAAGTGGCTAATTGCTTGCGATTGCTTTCAACACCGATGCCATGGTTAAAGCAGACGCTGTTCCGCTCGATTATTACTTTCGATAAATACCCAACAAACGGGTGGGGCGAATACGGCTATAAACCCTTGCACGTATTCTCGCACTCGCACCGTTTGTCTGGAACACAAACCCACCTGATTACCCGCGGTACTGGTCCCGCAACTCCCTTTTAAGTACTTTTCCAGTAGCATTGTGGGGTAACTCATCGATAAACCAGACCGATTTGGGCTGCTTAAACCGTGCCAGCTTGCCATCACAGTGACGTAATATATCCTCTTCAGCGAGGATTACCCCTGGCTTAAGTGCGACCACTGCGCAGCCAATTTCTCCCCACTTTTCATCGGCTACGCCGATAACGGCGACCTCAGCGATTTCAGCTAATTGGTACAACACATCTTCAACCTCAGCTGGATACACATTTTCTCCGCCCGAGATATACATGTCTTTCCAGCGATCGACAATAAAATAATAGCCATCGGCATCCCTAGTAGCTGCATCTCCAGTGTGCAGCCAGCCATCGGTGTATGAATCGCGGTTCGCTTGCTCTCGCCGCCAGTAACCCGGGGTTACATTGGGGCCCTTGACCCATAGCTCGCCCACGGTTTCAGGGCTGGTAATTTCTACCCCGGTCTCGTCTACCAGTTTCATTTGCGTGTGCAACACCTGAGCACCGGCTGAGCCAATTTTTTCCATGGCATTATTGCGCGTCAGTGCAGAGGTTAGATTCGTCTCGGTCATGCCATAAATTTGCTCGACAATCAGATTCTTCTCACTCTGATAGAGCTTCATTAGCTCCAGTGGTACCGCCGCACCACCACAAATCACCGAGTCTAAACTGGAGAAATCCGCCGCGGCGAAACCGTGATGCTGACTGATACTCTGCAGTATGGTCGGCACCCCGCCAAAATGGGTTATGCCCTTGTTCCGGTCGGAGAGATGCCGAATAATTTCACCGGCATCGGCGGTGCGCATAATGTAAGTGCTGCCACCTAGATGCACGCAGGAGGAAGTAAAAAAATGCAGTGCGCCGGCGTGGAACAGCGGCATAACTGTCAACGCCACCATTTCCGAACTCAATCGACAGGGTGATACCGCGTTGGCTAACTGCCAGAAAATCATACCGTGAGTAATCATCGCCCCCTTGGGATGACCCGTAGTGCCCGAGGTATACATGATCGACCATAGATCGTCGTGAGTCTGATCCACCATGTCATAAATGGGCTCCGCTCCCGCCAGGGCTGCTTCATAGGCGTTATCTCCAGAGGCAGATAACGCCAGTAGTGTTTCAATAGTACAGCTAGTTTGCAGCGCCTCGGCGGCATCCACAAAGATGTTCTCGTGGATCAATATCTTTGCCTCACAGTCGTCCAAAATGAATTGGAGCTCTGGCACCGTTAGCCGCCAGTTCAAAGGCACACAGATGGCGCCGATACGAGCGCAGGCAAAATATATCTCCAGCATATCAGAGCTGTTGTTAGAGAGCATGGCAACCCGATCGCCCCTTACTACGTTCATCTGATTTTGTAGTGCGCCACATAATCGCGCCGTGCGCTGGTGCAGATCGCTGTAGCTGAGCTTACGGTTTGAATGAAGATCGTGAAATGCCAGTTTATTACCACGCACCTGTGCGTGATATTGAATCCAGTCAAAGGTCTTTACCGTCATTATTTTTATCCCTTAGTCGGCGGGCCTTGTCGAGGGCCTTGGCACTCAACTAAACCCATTGAAAAACGAATTCGGCATATTCGCGAACTGTCACAACTCGACCCGAATCCTGCGTTCTAGGCCACTCTAACCTAAGCCCTCGGTATTCGGCAATCACCGATTTTTGAACCCACTCGCGCATGCCCCCTACTGCACTGAAATCATTACTACAGGCGACCAGAATGAATGCCAAACACAGGGAAATCACTGAATGATAAACTGCTGCCTTTGCAGGGCTATACTAACGCCTTTTCGATGCAAAAATACTATCGGCCTATTAGCAGCACATAATCGCGCACTAAAGTCGTTACTTGTAAATATTGGCGCAGGAAAATGCACTATGGATCTAACGATTTTTACCCGTTTTCAAAACTAGTTATTGTTGGCGGGGGTAGTCTGGACATTTTTAGGACTATCCACACTAGTACATTGCCCTACAGTGATTGCTAGAACTACTCACCTAACACAATGGACTTTTCTGCATTAGAATCTATAGTAGGGCCTTTGCATTATCTCAAAAAGTACTAACAACCGCAGTACTGCGGCCCGCATACTAGAGGCCATAAATTAGGGCCTACCTGCTATATGAGCAATGCCTGCCGAAGGCAATATCATGGAGGTAACCGAAACGTACTACACTTGGAAAGATTGGCCAGATGGACTGATTTCACGCTGCCTAGCTCATCTTATATTTCACTGCGTTAATAAAAAAAGGGTAGTATTAATGAAACTCACACAACTGTTTATTTGCGGATGCTGCCTATGCCTGTCCAGCTGGAGTGCCTTGGCTATCAATCGCTGTACCGATGCCAGTGGAAAAGTGGCCTTTCAGGATAAACCCTGCCCACTCGAAAGTACCGCTAAAACCATACAGCCGAGCGCCAGTAAACTACTTGCAAGCACTAAGAACGGAGTCCAGTTAAAGGAAGTCAGCATTGGAATAAATAGGACATTTACTGTTGGCCTGCCTGAGGACTGGCAAGCAACGGTGCAACCCACTGACGCCGGCACGGCAGTGACTCTCAGGGCGGTGCCCGCACAGGGCGACACACTGATATTGCTTATGAGCTTTCTACCCAAACGCCAGTCGATGAATATGGATTCTATGGTGCTCGATAGAATAATGCAGGGTATCCACGAACGGCATGGCGTCAACCCTGATGAGCGACGGCTAGCTTCGATCCCAATTGACCCCGTGTTTGCCAAGGGCGTAGGCCACGTGATGAGCTACGTGAATGAAACATTGCTAGCAGACAAACAACGCTCACCGAGTGAATTCACCCACCTCACGACCGGCGCGCTGGTAATCGAGGGCATGACGGTATCGGTAAGTGTATTGAACAATAATCCGAGCGGTGAAAACTACATAAAGGCACTACTGGCGCTTGCGACGATTGCTTATACGGACGGCGGAAAAGCTAAGTAAATATAGGTGCTTAATTTAATTTACGCATATTGAGCGAATAGCAAACATTGCGCTATAACTTTTCCATCTTGTAGCAACATGGCTAAAAGAACTGCTGCGCAGTGCTCGCCTCGTTAACTTCGCCTTACTGTGCTTATTATTGCCACCTATTGGCCCCATTGAAATATGGTAGTAGGCTCTGAGAGAAAATCTGACAATAGAGATCATTAAAATTTTCGATAAGAAAATCGAGAAAAAGGAGTCACTGCAGGGCCATCTTCCTACGCGGTTTATGCCAAAAAGCATAATGGCCCTGAACAATTGATGGGGCCGCTCAGTGGTGGATTGTGACCCTTAAAGTGAATCGGCTTGAGAAGGCCGTGGAAAAAGGAGTAAAGTCTCTTTGTTATGAGAAAAACTTGCGGGCCCTCCCTAGAGAATCAACAGAATAAGAATATGTGGCGCGATAGCTGCTACCTACCCCACGGTTAAACAAGCTTGTGCCCACAATACTCTATGAGTTAAAAAAAACATGCGGAAATAATGGCTTCAATGCTGGTGGGAGCGTAATAGTGTTCACTGAGCTTACAGCCAGGAAAGTGAACAAAGCACGCGGAAACATTAGCTATCGAAAGAGAGGGGAACTGCCCGCCAAATACTTGCCGGGCATAAAGGTCCTGCTTTAATAGTCAATTTATTTTCTTATTTAAAAATGACAATTCATCAGGACATGTCATAGCCCCCCCTGACCAACACGAACTGATCAAGCCTCTGTCAAATGGATAGCAGCGTTATTGACTTGCGTCTCTTATCATATTTTTGGCAATCACCGTTTGCTGTACCTGGGTGGTGCCCTCATATATTCTGAACAAACGCACGTCGCGATAAAAACGCTCTATACCGTATTCTTCAAGATAGCCGGCACCGCCATAAATTTGCACGGCGCGATCGGCAACTCGGCCAACCATTTCTGAAGCATACATTTTACAACAGGAAGCATGGGTAGTAATTTTTTCGCCGGCATCGCGCCGCTTGGCCGCATCTAACACCATACATTTACTGGCATAGGCTTCTGTTTTGCTGTCGGCCAACATTGCCTGAATAAGTTGAAAACTGGAGATTGGCTGATCAAATTGCTTGCGCTCCATGGCATAATTCAAACTGTCTTCAATCAACCGCTCCGCAGTACCGGTGCACAGCGCCTTCAATCAACCGCTCCGCAGTACCGGTGCACAGCGCGGAAATATGTAGCCGGCCCCGGTCCAAGGTTTTCATCGAGGTGGTAAAACCCTTATTGAGCATGCTTTCGCCGCCCAAAATGGCACTAGCCGGCACTCGGCAGTCTTCGAAAATCACATCGCAAATATGGGCGCCCTGTTGACCCATTTTTTTGTCGGCACGCCCCAAACTAATACCTGGCAAGTTGGCATCGACCAGAAAGGCGGTTACCCCTCGCGCCCCTGGCTTGTCCGGATCGGTACGGGCAAATACTGTCAACAACGAGGCGCGGGCGGCATTGGTGATAAAGCGCTTGGTGCCGTTGAGAACAAACTCATCGCCATCGCGCTTGGCCGAAGTTTTTAGTGAGCCGGCGTCGGAGCCTGCCTCTGGCTCAGTCAGGCAAAACGAACCGATAATTTCGCCGGTCGCCATACCCGGCAGGTACTGTTGTTTTTGCTCTTCAGTGCCATCCATTACCAAGCCCTGGGAACCAATGCCTACATTGGTACCGAAGCTAGAACGAAAAGCTGGGGAGGTGGTGCCCATGGCCATAATCACGTGGGCTTCTTCCTCGCAATTCAAACCCATTCCACCGTACTCTTCAGGAATGGTAAGACCGAACAATCCCATATCTTTCATTTCCTGCACAATTTCGTCAGGGATTTTGTCATCTTCGGCAACTTGCCCCTCAATAGGCTTCAGCCGCTCGTTGACATAGCGTTGTACCGTCGTGACGAATTGATCGAGGGTTTCTTTATCTAGGGCCATAATAGTCTCTTTAATACAGTGATTGGCAGGGCTGAGCTCACTCGCTGGAGAGCCGTACCGTCGAGGGCAGGCAGGGCACAACCGGCCTTAGCAATGCGATGTAACAGTGCGCGGCAGTATAACACGGCCCTCTCTAGAGACCAGTCAGCTGCGCAACCGAGACACTACCATCCATCATCATACCACCGTCGGTATCTGCAAGCGCTACCGTGGCACGGTGCAAAACCCTACTTCTGGCTCTGGAATAATCGGCAATGTGACGATGAAATAACAGAACCACCCGCCAATCGCCACCCTCTTTACAAGTATGCAACGGTACTATAGTGTTTTCCCCTCTGCGTAACTGGCGAAATTGTGGACTAACCACAGGGGAGCGCGGGGATTCTGAGCTTGATCCCATTGCCGATTGACACAGGATATAAGCCGTTCGCCTGGGCACAGCTTGTTACTTTTATTGAGGAGCCTGCCCAATGACCATCGACTTTGCACCGCTAACACTATCCCTCGGCGAACTGATACTAAGCCCACTATGTCCTGAGCACGCAGAAGACCTCTGCGCCGCCTCGAGCGAAGATCCCAGTCTCTACTCTTTTAGCCACACCCCGATCGGGCTGGCGCAATGCCAGCAATATATTGCCCAGGCACTCGCACAAAGGGCCCAAGGAGATCGCTTTCCCTTTGCCATTCATTGGCGCGGCCGCGTTATTGGCAGCACCAGTTACGCCGGTTATCAACCCTGGTCCTGGCCAGAGGGAAGCCCGCAGCAACGTAGCGATAGACCCGATGCACTGGAGATTGGCTATACCTGGTTGGCTAAATCGGCCCAGCGAACGCCTTGCAATACCAGCGCTAAATACCTGCTATTGAAGCAGGCATTTGAGGGTTTTGAGGTGCACCGGGTGGCGATACAAACCGACGAGCGCAATACCGTGTCCAGACGGGCGATAGAACGTATTGGCGGCCATCTCGACGGTGTTATTCGAGGCCACAAGGTAGCCGCCGATGGCTGCCTCCGGCACTCGGCTATGTATTCTATTTTGCAACCGGAATGGGCTGCATTGAAAACAGTGCTGGAGGAAAAATTGGCAGCCTATTGAAACCTTATAGGTAACATTGTCAGTAAATACAGGCTGCCATCAGGCAGTCTGGGCGGTGCTGAAGGTCCTTTTCAAGTGCGGGCATAATAGGTGACAGGCTAAATTAGCACTGTCCGCTTTCATAAAAGTCCCCCACCCACGAGCGAGTGAGACCGCCGCCCTGCAACAAACTTTTTGACATTGCGACCAGCGTCTATTGCACTTGGAGACAAACGAGGTATCGGTATTCTTTACATGTCAGTTCGCACCGCTGTGAAGAATTTATAATAACTTCATAGAAATCAACAGCTAACGATTCAAGCACAGTTTGTGCTTATGCGGAGCTAGACTAACCCAACGGATTAATACCATGAAGATTTTCAGCACAATAACCGCTATCGCCGTCTTCAGCTTTCGCCAAGCCAATCTCATTAACAACGGCGGTTTCGAAGATTCCAATACTAGCAGCTGGTAATACAATTCAGACGCGGCCGGCGGCCGGCAAGGCGACAATATTGAAGTGTGGCAAAGCGGATTTTTGGGTGTCGATTCCCTCGAGGGTGGTTTTCATGGTGAGCTAAATTCACACGGAGCCAACACCGGTGCATTTTCGACTTTCCAGGCTTTCGACACCATTGTGGATGCGCTGTATAACGTCTCTTTTGCTTACAGAGCGCGCACCAACAACAACGAAGCCTTCAACGTTAGGGTTTTCGACGCCCCTAGCAATTTTTTAATCTCCTCAGATATAAAAAACGACAAAACTGATGAATGGACAGCTTTCAACGGCAGTTTTATCGGCACAGGTAATGCCACCACGCTGATGTTTACCTCCATAACACCTTATTCAGGCACTGTCGGTAACTTTATCGATGCGGTCAGTGTTACCGTACCGGAGCCCGGCAGTTTTATTCTATTGAGCCTAGGACTGTTAGCACTACGTGCCAGCCGCAAAGCTAACAAGAGCTGAGAATACGCGCCGCCGCGCTATGATCAGCGCGGCCCAACTACCTGTATTCATCCTTCAAAGCTACCCCACCCGCCCAACCCTTTCACCTAAGCGGCGTAGTACTGCCCGTCGTGACCACCGTGTATCCGCGCAGCTTGGCCTTGTTAAATTTTTCTGGCTGGGTATCCTTAGCGCCAGATTATCGAGCGGCTCGTACCTTCAGCAGCGCCGGCACCATTGCACAGTAAGCCAAACTGTCTATCAAACAGACTTAAACACAGACTTCAGTAAGCCAAACTGTCTATCAAACAGACTTAAACACAGACTTAAACACAGACTTGAACACAGACATACATTATGAATGCAGCAGTAAAAGACACTCCTCTCGTTGAGCGGCAACTGGGTCCCATCGAGATTTTTTATGGCCTGGACCACGGTAAATACCCCCAGGGCAATTCCTTTATTGTGCGTGGCGAACAGCGTTCTATTCTGATCGATCCCTCTCTCGGACTGGTGGCACGCAAGCCACACCAACCAATGGCCGATACCGTGCTGTACAGCCACAGCCACGAAGATCATCTGGCCGGGGCTCATTTATACGCGGATAAACCCTGCCACATCCACCGCCAAGACGCCTCTGGATTACAATCTTTAGCGGGACTTTTAGATATTTTTGGCCTCAGCGGCGACGGCCACGAAGCCTTTATTGAGAGTTTGCACTCGAAATATCACTACCAGCCCAGAGCCGACGTACAGTGCTTTGAAAACGGCGATATTTTCGACCTCGGCGGGGTCAGTATTGAGGTTATTCACACCCCGGGCCACACTGCTGGCCACTGCTGTTTTTTATTTCGACCTCGGCGGGGTCAGTATTGAGGTTATTCACACCCCGGGCCACACTGCTGGCCACTGCTGTTTTTTAGTGACGTGGGGGCCTAGCGCCGCTGAACGGCTAGTCTATCTCGGCGATATTGATTTGACCGGATTTGGCCCCTACTACGGCGACCCCGCGTCCAGCCTAAAGGCGTTTGAGCAAAGCATGGAAAAATTGCGCCACATCGATGCCCAGTACTGGCTCACTTTTCACCACAAGGGCCTGATTGAAAACCGAGAGACATTTTTGCAGATGCTAGATGGCTTTGAGCAAGTGATTGCCAACCGGGAGCAACGACTGCTGGACTTTATCAGCAGTCCAAAAACAATGGCACAGATTGTCGACTACCGTATCGTCTACCGTCCCAACACCGGTGACACTATGGTAGCGGCAATCGAGCAGCGCAGTGCCCAGATGCACTTGGACCGGTTAATCGCGGCCGGCGTGGTCACTCAGCAGGGTAGTTATTACTGCACTAGCTAGCCCCTCCAAAACTAGAGGCGCATTCATCGTACATTCTGTTAGAACCGCGGCCTGCGATGGCGGCCCCGTTATCGGTTGGAACCCCACTCCCTTTAACAGGACTGCCATTACAGACCGCTACTATTGTGTGGCGCTAACGTGTGGCCTTAGGATTTGGCGAAGTGCCGTATTGACTGGAAATACTGGGTCTTAACGTTGGCTATTCTCTAGGCGCTGCTGCTCGGTGCTGGCAATCACCGCCTTCAACTCTCGAAGCTCCCTCATCACATCAACCAAGGTTGGCTCACCGGTTTCCTTGGCGAGATCCGCACGTTCCTTGCTGTGCTCCTCTTCCATCACGTTGACCACAATACCAATCACCATATTGAGAAAGGCGAAAGCAGTAAAAAAGATAAAGGTTAAAAAATAAACCCAACTGACGGGATACACATCCATGGTCGCGTACATAACGTCGGTCCAATCCTCGAATGTCATTACTCGGAACAGCGTCAGCATGGATATTGCAATATTGCCCCACAGCTCGGGATCGATGGTACTAAATAAGTAGCTGCCTAGAGCTGCGTAAATATAGTAGATAATAAACATCAGCAACATGACATA
>Ga0209395_1005843_pt1 | contig 13636 bp, 12 predicted proteins | sample GOMGulsemesocosm_3_FD_184635 | JGI IMG/M metagenome (GOLD analysis project Ga0209395, IMG submission 184635) | Methane-oxidizing microbial communities from mesocosms in the Gulf of Mexico - GOM9D Gulf of Mexico (SPAdes) (version 2) | ecosystem: Environmental > Aquatic > Marine > Cold seeps... | reverse complement strand
CTGTAATGCTAAAAGCGAACTATCCTAGCATCTTAGGCAGAAAGGCTAGTCAGCGATTACTCCTTGCTATCGACAAGCAAATTTCGTCATTAAGCGAGCACTCACGTAAGCAACTACGGCAGCTCTTTGATTTATTAACTTCGTCAACGTTACGCTACTTCGCGGGTGCATCAATAAATGATTGGTCAGTAGCCTCCATTGAGCAGATCGAAAGTTTTCTACAAGGCTGGAAAAATAGCATGTTTTCATTGAAACGCACGGGGTACTCTGCATTAGGGAGACTGATTATTATGAGTTGGTATGCTCAGCCTGAAAATAATTTACAAGCTGGCTATCCTGGCCCTCCTAAAATATATTCACCGCAGGAATAAAACGTGAAAATAGTCTCTGAAATTCGTGGTATTAGCGATCCGTATTCACCTAATCAAGCGATAACCAAGCGCACTATAAATGCGAATCAGTTAACTGAAGAATCACTTAGTGCAGATGTGATCATTATTGGTACTGGGGCTGGTGGCGGTACGAGTGCAGAAATATTTGCTCAAGCAGGTTTAAAAGTTTTAATGATTGAAGAAGGTCCCTTGAAGTCGACACGTGACTTCAAAATGGATGAAGGGAAGGCATATGCAGATTTATACCAAGAAAGTGCCGGACGAGTAACAAAAGACGGTGGGATTGGTATCTTACAAGGGCGTTGTGTCGGTGGTACCACTGTCGTCAATTGGACCTCTAGCTTCCGTACGCCATCGCTAACGCTTGATTATTGGCAAAAAACATTTCAGCTTGTAGGGTGTAGTAAGAGCGATATGCTCCCCTGGTTTGATCAAATGGAGAAACGCTTAAACATTTTGCCATGGCAGGGTGGGGCAAATGAAAATAATTCGGTTTTAAAAAATGGTTGTGTAAAGCTAAATATTCCATGGAAAGTTATTCCACGAAACGTAAAAGGTTGTTGGAATTTAGGTTATTGTGGCATGGGTTGTCCAACGAATGCGAAACAGTCAATGTTGGTCACTACTATTCCAGACGCACTTGAACATGGCGCTACTTTGCTTTATCAAGCGCGAGTTGAGCGTTTACTCATCAAAAACAAGAAAATCACAGGCGTTGAATGTTTTGCTTTGGATAACAACAAGCAAAAAACAACTAAAAAAATTATAGCTACTGCACCCTATGTTATTTTGGCTTGCGGAGGTATTAACGGGCCTGCGTTAATGTTGCGATCAAAAGCACCAGATCCGCAGAGACGTATTGGTAAACGTACTTTCTTGCATCCAACCGTTTTTTCTTTTGCACAATTTGATCATGAGATATCACCATTTTATGGTGCGCCACAGTCGATTTATAGTGACCATTTTCAATGGCCAAATGGAGCTGAAGGGCCATTGAGCTATAAGCTGGAAGTTCCACCACTGCATCCTGCTATGTCATCTATTATGTTGATGGGTCATGGCGATAACCACATTGCTGACATCGCTAACCTTAATAATACCCATGCCATGCTAGCGTTATTACGTGATGGTTTTGATGAAGAAAGTGAAGGTGCAAACGTAACACTTTCAGATGATGGGAGTCCGATTATTGACTACCCGATGAATGATTATTTATTTGATGGGATAAAACGGGCTTACTTGTCTATGGCTAAAGTTCAGTTTGCCGCTGGAGCAATAAGAGTTCGCCCAGCACATACGCATGGGCAATGGTTTAATAGCTATGAAGCGTTTAAAGCCGGCTTTAAAGACCTTGAACATCAAGTCAGCAATAACTTGGTAGGTAGTGCTCATGTTATGGGAGGGCTCGCGATGGGGGAAAATAAAAAGTTATGTTTAGTCGATAGCGATTGCAAATACCATTACTTAACTAATTTATGGGTCTTTGATGGTTCAGTCTTTCCAACGTCGATTGGTACTAATCCACAATTATCTATTTATGCTTTAGTTTGTAAACAAGCAACTAAACTCGCCAAACTATTGAAAAACAAATAACCACTTTACCGTTTGAATAGGCCAATAAAACAGCTAAGCTTATAATGAAATATCAAGATGAGTATTTATAAAATTGGCACCCGTTATATAAATATTCACATAATCAGAATAAATAATAACTATGTGTATATTGTATATTATTGTCTTGTTTCAATCGCTAGCTTAGTAATAATACAATATAATATTGTATACAATATAGTAAATATACAATTTTATGTTGTTATAGAAGGAAAAATACTGAATATTTACTCTAATCAATATTGACACTAATTTATTTTTCTGAAACAGCAAAAATTAGTTTGCTTTATAGGCATTGGAGTGATTATTCTAATTGTACTTTTTGTTTGAATGAGATTGTTCATGGAACACTTAAACCAATTATTTGTAGAAGCTGGAACATTAATGCTGGCTGGCATGATTTTCGTTTTTACCTTTTTAGGCATGTTGATTATTTTTATTAATGTCGTTTTAACCCGTTTAGCAATTAAATTTCCAGACAAGGTCATTCAAACAAAGCCTGCGCGTTCTAATCAAAAAACATTACAAAAAGTTGATGGTATTTCACCGAAAGTGGTGGCAGCAATTACCTCTGCTGTAGCGCAATATCGTAAACAACATAATCAAAATTCAAGCATCAACAAAATTAAATAGGAAAAAACTCATGACAAAGCCACTAGGTATTACTGAAGTTGTCTTAAGAGATGGCCATCAATCATTGCTCGCCACTCGATTACGTCTTGAGGACATGTTGCCAATAGCACCGAAATTGGATGAAATTGGTTTTTGGTCAATTGAGTCTTGGGGTGGTGCAACTTTTGATTCATGTATTCGTTATTTAGGTGAAGATCCGTGGGAACGTTTACGTGCATTGAAAAAAGCGATGCCGAACACCAAACAGCAAATGCTATTTCGTGGTCAAAATATTCTAGGTTACCGCCATTATGCCGACGACGTTGTAGAAAAATTTGTTGAACGTGCTCATGTTAACGGTATTGATGTTTTTCGTATTTTCGATGCAATGAACGATGTACGTAATTTACAAACAGCTATTAAATCAGCTGTAAAAGTCGGTGCTCATGCGCAAGGGACATTAAGTTATACCGAAAGCCCGGTACATACGCTTGAAGGCTGGCTAACAATGGCTAAGCAACTAGAAGATATGGGCGCTCACTCATTATGTATCAAAGATATGTCAGGTTTATTAAAACCCTATGATGCCGCTGAGTTGATAGGCCGTTTAAAAGAAACAGTCTCATTACCTATTGCTTTACATTGCCATGCGACTACTGGTTTAAGCCTTGCGACACAAATGAAAGCGATTGATGCTGATATTGATGTTGTCGACACGGCTATCTCGTCAATGAGTATGACTTACGGCCATTCACCAACAGAAACAGTTGTGGCTATGGTAGAAGGCTCTCAACGCGATACTGGCTTAGACATGGTAAAACTTGCTGAAGTTGCGACATACTTTCGAGATGTGCGTAAAAAATATGCAAAATTTGAAGGTAGTTTGAAAGGAATTGATGCACGTATTTTACTGGCACAAGTTCCTGGCGGCATGTTGACGAATATGGAAATGCAGTTAAAAGAACAAGGTGCTGCAGACAAGTTAGATGAAGTATTAACTGAAATTCCAAAAGTAAGAAAAGACTTAGGTTATATCCCGCTAGTAACACCAACTTCTCAAATAGTCGGCACACAAGCAGTATTAAATGTTTTAACCGGTGAACGATATAAGTCAATCACCAAAGAAACAGCGGGTGTTCTAAAAGGTGAGTATGGTGCAACGGCTGACAAAGTTGATGCTGAGTTACAAGCTCGTGTTTTAGACGGCGCAGAAGCGATAACGTGTCGCCCTGCTGATTTAATCAACCCTGAAGTTGACTCGTTAACGGCTGAACTTAAAACACTCGCTAAAGATAAAAATATTAATTTAGCAGACGAAGTGATTGATGATGTCTTAACGTACGCACTATTTCCGCAAATAGGTTTGAAGTTTTTAGAAAACAGAAATAACCCTGACGCATTTGAACCCGTACCAAGTGTTGAAAAAGCGCCAGAAGCATCTGCTCCGCCGCAAAGTTCAACAGCACCAGAAAGCTATGCAGTAAGCGTTGACGGTAAAGTATTTGACGTTGTTGTTGCTCCCGGTGGCGATATTAGCCAAATAACTCATCCTGCTGGCGACGAAGCTATGAAGCAGTCTGCATCGGTTTCTGCCGCAGAAGCACTTAATGCACCACTGGCTGGTAATATTTTTAAAGTCTTGGTCAATGAAGGTGATGAAGTTGAAGCAAACGAAGTTGTTATCATCATGGAAGCGATGAAAATGGAAACCGAAATCCGCGCCGTAAACTCAGGCGTCATCACTTCGTTACATATTAAAGAAGGCGATTCGGTTTCTGTTGGTCAAGCTTTATTGAGTTTAGGGTAGGTCAGCATGGATTCAATAAATAAACTTTGGTTATCGACAGGCTTAGCTAACTTTGAGCAGGGTCAAGTGATCATGATGATCGTGGGGTGCTTGTTATTATACCTTGCGATTGCACGTAAATTTGAACCATTACTTCTACTCCCTATGGGATTTGGTGCAATACTCACTAATATTCCTGGTGCGGGTTTTTCAGAAGTGGGCGGCTTTCTTTATTACATTTATCACGGTGGTATTGAAACCGGTATTTTCCCATTAATTATATTTATGGGCGTCGGTGCAATGACTGACTTTGGCGCGTTAATCGCTAACCCTAAAACTTTGTTTTTAGGTGCCGCAGCTCAACTAGGTATATTTGCAACCTTATTTGGCGCGATAGCGTTAAATGCTGTACCAGGTATCGAGTTCACGTTAAAAGACGCTTCAGCTATCGCCATAATTGGTGGTGCCGATGGGCCAACGGCTATCTTTTTAGCAACGAAACTTGCCCCTGAACTATTAGGTGCAATTGCTGTTGCCGCTTATTCTTACATGGCATTAGTACCCATTATTCAACCGCCGATTATGCGTGCATTAACCACAGAAGATGAACGTAAAATTGAAATGGCGCAATTACGTCCTGTCACTAAAATTGAAAAAGTGGTATTTCCATTAGGTGTTTTACTGATGACCATTTTCTTCTTGCCAACAGCAACACCGCTGGTCGGAATGTTCTGTTTAGGTAACTTGATGCGAGAATGTGGAGTGGTAGATCGTTTAAGTGCTACCGCACAAAACGAGTTAATTAACATTACTACGATATTTTTAGGTTTAGGTGTTGGTTCTAAATTAAGTGCAGAAGCATTCTTGAATGTTGAAACCTTAGGTATTTTAGCCCTTGGCGCAGTAGCATTCTCTATTGGTACGGCTTCAGGTGTTTTAATGGCCAAAGGCATGAATAAGATATCCAAAGAGAAAGTAAACCCTCTTATAGGTGCGGCAGGTGTATCTGCAGTTCCTATGGCGGCGCGTGTAGCCAATAAAGTAGGTTTAGAGTCTAATCCACATAACTTCTTATTAATGCATGCTATGGGGCCTAACGTTGCTGGTGTTCTTGGGTCGGCTGTGGCGGCAGGTATTTTGCTGGCGTTAGTGGGATAGTTCTAGTACTCATTTCAAGTCATTAAAAAAGAGCTTCGTTTGAAGCTCTTTTTTTGTTATTTACTTCAGCAATGCTGGCAGGGATACCGATAAAGTATTCATTAAGGGTTTAGTTTGAATTGATTCCATAGCTTGTTGGTATTTTTTGAATGCTTGAAACAAATACGGTCATGTAAACGATTCGCACGACCTTGCCAAAATTCAATATAATGAGGTTTTACTCGCCAACCACCCCAAAATTCAGGTAAAGGAACTTCTTTCCCAGCGAACTTTTCTGTGTAATATGCTTCACTCTTTTTCAATTCTTCTTTACTTGCAAGTGGGGAGCTTTGCTTTGAAGCCCAAGCCCCAATTTGGCTACCACGATCACGACTATGAAAATAACGCTCTGATTGCTCACTGCTGACCTTTTCAACAGTACCTTCAATACGGATTTGACGTTGTAATACGCTCCAATGAAATAACAACGCAACTTTATTATTGGTCGATAAATCATGACTTTTTCGGCTGGCATAGTTGGTATAAAAAACAAAACCATCTTCATCAAATTCTTTGAGTAATACCATGCGAGAACTAGGTTGACCATTTTCATCGCAACTACTGACCGACATTGACTCAGGCAACAAAATCCCAGATTTACTGGCATCGTTAAACCATTGCTCAAATAATGTTATTGGGTCTGTTTGCGAAGAAAACTCAGGAAGTGGTAAGGCAACACCTTGACCAAAAGTAAATAAACAGCGTAATTTTTCAAATAGTGTCATAACAGCAGAAACATAAAGTGGAAGGTAATAGATTAAGAAGATAATACCATGAATGTTTTACCTAACTATAAGAGATTCTGAACTTAATTTTATGTTGTTTAATTAAATAAATAAGCTCGGTAAATTAAATTTCCCAATCATCACTGTCATCAAGAGCTTCACGCAGACGCTTCTTCTCTAACAAGTCATCGATACGCTTACGAACTTTGGTATTATTTTCTGCTTTTTTACCGGTAGCTAGATCTTTTTCGTAATCTTGGGATTCATCTTTAGTTCTAAATTCATCTGACATTATTACTCTTACTCATTGGTTTATGTTGATTAAGACACTAATTTGAAGATAGGCACGAATGGATTAAATTTCAAATTTAATGGCATAATTATCATTAAAAAAATTCAAGTACTTGTTTGGATAACGGAGAAATTATGGGGTATTTAAAATTTTTAGCTCTACAGTATATTCAATTATTTTTAGGTTCTTGAAATTCTCTAGTTCTGCTCTTTGCATTACTATTGAAATGGCTGATAAACTTAACTATTCATTCGCCTCTTTAAAATTTATCACGTATGCAAAAAAGCAACATGCCGGACTGGCTTGAACAATTACACTGTGAGGCTTTAAGCAATTTTCAACGTCAATTAGTCTTACTTATTGGTGACGCTAAATGGGTGAAACAATTACTTAAGTTTGATGATGAAACTCAAGAAAGTGCTCCGTGGCTAGTTCATAGCAATCATAAATCGATTAGTGCTAACCTTGATAATAAAAATATCTCTTTGCAACTCGGTTGTGAGAATCATTTGATATTTTTTTCATGTGTTGAAAATCGAAATAATTCAATTAATGAAACCATTAATTTAGATGCTTTTGCTGCACTTTCAGGAACGTTAGTTGCTGGTGGTATCATGGTATTATGGCTTGAAAAGCCCTTAGAACAAGCGATTGAAAATACGAGTTTATTATCATTGAAGTATTTTTATCAACAATTGCTAAATAATAAGAATTTAATTTCAGTTAAAGAAGACGACTCCAAATTACCTCATAAGGTAAATCGTAAATTACCAGCTAATAATCCCACAGCCATCGAGTTTTTATATCAATGTAAAACTTTAGAGCAACAGGTCGCGGTTGAACATGTTATTAACGTGAGCCAAGGACATAGAAATAGACCTTTGGTATTAACGGCTGATCGAGGACGAGGAAAATCATCAGCATTGGCTATAGCCTGTGTTGAATTATTAGAAAATAATAATGCACAAGGGAATGAAAAACTACACATAGTTATTACTGCACCTCATGTTCGTTCATTATCGGTTTTTTATCGGCAACTGAATTATTTATTGGCAAAGCTTGAAGGTAAATTTGAATACACTAATGCCAGTAAAACAGCGATAAAGCATCGTTATGGCTCTATTAAGTTTATTGCTGTTGATCAACTTGTACACTCTAAGAATTTATTAGAGGTTTCATTATTGCTTATTGACGAAGCCGCTGCGATTCCTGTGCATTTATTAACGGAATTAACTACCCGATATTCACGTGTCGTTTTTGCAAGTACTGTGCATGGTTATGAAGGAGCAGGAAGAGGTTTTACGCTAAAATTTCAGCAAAAATTAAAGCAACTCATGCCACAGTGGCGTATGTTTCATATGAATGAGCCCATTCGCTGGCGTGCTAATGACCCATTAGAACAATTTGTATTTGATAGCTGCTTGTTAAATGCCAATTTAGATAAATTACCTTCCTTGGATAATTTATCTAAAGAGCTTGTAGCTAAAAAAGTGCTACGCATTAGTCAAGTATCCGCAATATCACTTATTGGTGATGCAGAGTTGTTCCAAAAAATATTTGCAGTCTTAGTGACTGCTCACTATCAAACCTCACCAAACGATATTGCATTAATGCTTGATAATGAGGCATTGCATATACTGATAGCTAAGCTAGACAATGAAATTATTGGTGTCGCGCTATTACTTGAGGAAGGTTGTAAAAATGAAGATGAAGTTCTAGCTATAGCAAGTAATCAACGGCGACTAAAAAATCAATTCATTCCACAATCTTTGCTTACTCATTGCGGGTTTAGTGAAAGTTTCAATTATCAGTACTTACGAATTTTGCGTATTGCTATTCACCCTCAATACCATCGTTATGGCTTCGGGCATAGTTTTATGGAACAGTTACGAAAGTTCGGTAAACAACAACAAGTTGACTTTATTGGTGCTAGCTTTGGTGCTAATGCGCAACTGTTAAAGTTTTGGCAAAGTTCGGGTTATCAAATTGCTCGTATTGGCTTTACTAAAGATCAGTCAAGCGGCGAACATTCAGCATTAGTAATTGCAGCGATTAGTGATCGTGGCCAATTTTTTGAACGAAAGATTATTAATGAATTTTATACATCATTCGACTATTTACTAACCGATGAGTATAAAACGCTATCTGCGAAGCTCGTTTGGCAAGTATTACACCATTGTCCGATAAAAACGTTACCTCAATTGAGCGCACATCAACTTAGTAGTATTAACGATTTTATTCATAAAAGGCGACAATATAGCCATTGTGTACGAGCCCTACATTATTGGTGTTTATTACATTGCAAAGAAGAGTATCAATCAAAAGCCTTGCTGTTGATTGAAAGGATTTTACAAAAAAAAACGGTTGAACACGTTTGTATTAATCATCAGCTTACAGGCAAGAAAATGCTTAATAATGCGTTGGTTGAATATATTTCTCAACATCAAAAATGATCTTCCCTATAAAGTAATCTGCTTTGTTATGTTATTTGTTGCTGCCAATATTTAAGCATTGAAAAATATTGGCAAGGCTGGTTAGCAAAAGCGATAAAGTCGTCATGTTTTATTATCCTTGTTAAATAATAAGTAATTACTTTTGCTAATGCTTCATTAGGGTGTGTAGCGTAAGTATGAGTTAATACGCTTAACCAGTTTTCAATTTGAGAAAGCTCGCTTGAATCAGAAATACTAGGTTGAGAGTTAGCTGCAGTTAAAGGCATAATGCTCGCTCCCCGTTTAAACTACCTTGTAAAAGTGATTTCCACACCGTTTTCCGGGCTGAATCGTCTAAACATTTACACTGTTCACCGGGTAGCAGCCCAGACAATATTAATTTCTCTAATAGAAAAGTAGGCAGCTCTACCTGTGCTGTATCATGACTTTTATTATGATAACTTTCTTGAAAATGCTCTATATTTTTATAATATTGTTGTGCGCCCATAAATAAATTCCCGATGACTTAATGATTGTAAAATTAATTTAAGTCAAAAACCCCAATAACGCAAATGATAATTATTATCATCTGTGTTTTATTTTGTTTAGTTATGTAATCTTTATAAATATCACCTTACAATAACCAACAGGAATTAGGTCTTAATAGGAAAATTATGACGCAAATGCAAACATCATCAAATGAAACTAAAGAGTACGTTATTGAAGTGAATAATCTTGTTAAAAGCTACAAGGGCGTTCAAGCGGTTGATGATATTAGTTTTGCCATTAACAAGGGGCATTGTTTTGGCCTATTAGGACCAAATGGCGCCGGTAAAACAACGACCATTGAGATAATGGAAGGTATCATTAAAGCGACCAGTGGTAAGGTACTATATTCAGGTAAATCCATTACTGAAGACATCAGCCAACAAATAGGTATTCAATTTCAAAGTACCGCTTTGCAAGATTTTTTAACGGTTCAAGAAACATTAAACTTATTTACTTCGTTTTATGATAATACTTTGCCTCATGAGCAGTTAATTGAACTGTGTGATTTAAAAGACTTTTTAGATAGAGATAACCGCTTATTGTCTGGCGGGCAACGGCAACGATTATTACTGGCATTGGCTTTAATAAATGATCCTAAGATTATCTTTCTTGATGAACCAACAACTGGGCTTGATCCCCAAGCTCGGCGTAACTTTTGGCAACTGATCAAAAATATTAAAGCACAAAACAAAACCGTTATTCTAACGACCCATTATATGGATGAAGCTGAGCAACTTTGTGATGAAGTTGTTATCATGGACAGCGGAAAAATTATTGAAAGTGGCACACCAAACGAATTATTGGCTAAGCACTTTAAAAGCGTATTCATTTATTTGCCTAAAGAGCAAGTACCCCAAAACTTAATTGATAAAAATAACTGGATTATTGAAAATGCTCGCGTTGAAATCACCACTCATCAAGTGGAAGAAACCATTAGTTTGTTAATTAGCGAACAAGTGTCGTTGGATGGATTACAAGTGAAGTCACCAAATCTTGATGATCTATTTTTAAAGTTAACTGGCCATTCGTTAAGGGAGTAAGATTAGTGAATTTCAAACGTTTATTTGCAGTAATTAAAGCCCGTAATATTGAGTTCTTCCGTGACAAGTCATCTTTAGGTTGGAATTTGTTTTTCCCTATTTTAATGTTGGCTGGTTTATCTTTTGTTTTTTCAGGTGATGGGAAGTCCGTCTATAAAGTTGGGGTGATAAACCTTGAAACTGTACAGTCTACCTTTATTGAAACCCGTTACGTAGACTTTATTGACTATCAAGATAGTTCACTTGCAACCCTCAAGTTAGAACAGCATGCGATTGACTTTATTGTTGATTTTACGGAAAAAAAATACTGGGTAAATCAAGGCTCACCCAATAGCTACCTCGTTGAAAAAATGTTTTTGGGGCAACATAACGATTTTACCCGCTTAGAAACACATGGTGAAAAAATCCGTTACGTAGATTGGGTGCTACCGGGAATTTTGGGCATGAACATGATGTTCAGCTGCTTATTTGGTGTCGGGTACGTTATTGTTAGGTATCGAAAAAACTCGGTACTTAAGCGCTTGAAAGCGACACCGCTTTCTGCCCTTGAATTTGTTTCTGCACAATTGATATCGCGTATCTTTATTGTGATGTTTATGTCGAGTGTTGTTTATATTGGCTGTAATTTGTTTTTTGATTTCTATATGCTAGGTAGTTACTTAGATTTATTTATTATTGCTGTTTTAGGTGCTGTTAGCTTAATTTCTTTAGGTTTATTGGTAGCAAGTCGAAGTAAGAGTGAAGAATTAATCGGCGGACTATTAAACTTAACATCATGGCCAATGATGTTACTTTCAGGTGTTTGGTTCAGTTTAGAAGGCGCACCGAATGCGGTAAAATTTTTTGCTGATTTCTTACCACTGACTCATTTAGTCGCTGGCGCTAGAAAGGTGATCACTGAAGGCGCAACGCTGGTTGATATTAGTTATCACGTTACCGCTCTTTTAGTTATGAGCACTGTTTGTTTAGCGTTAGGTTCTTATTTATTTAGCTGGAATACCGAGCGTTAATAACTGAATATGACCGTGTATGTAGACCTATTAATGATCATTTTAGGTCTACTGTTGTGTCTCAATAAATATTTGTAGTTGTAGTCGAGTAGTACACTACTTTGCTAGTAACGGATGTTCCAGCATTTTTATATCTATTTGAGGGAAGATGCTTCGAGTAAACAGCAAGGTACTATTGTCATTCTCTGTGGCAATAGTGAAACTAGTCCCTAAGGTAAAGAAAGGTGCACGTAGGATAGGGGTGATTTTATTGCTAATCAAATTGTACTGAGATATTTGCTGATATTGCGAAAAACTTTCTTTAAAAAACAGTTCGTGTTGGCGATACGTCCAAGCGTAAGCATTACTTAATTTTTTATTGACAACCTTGGTCGCCGAAAAATTTTGTTTATCTATTTCTGTGGCAAGGGTTGTTTTTCGAAGGCCCCTCCTATTTTTAGTATATAAGAGTTCATCAGCTGAAATCATTATGCCATAAAGACCGCCATTAAAAGTAATACGTTTATTCGTTTTGTTTTCAATATCGAATAAGTGAATATCTTGATACTCATCAGTGGTTACAGAGGTTAAAATAGCCTTGTCATCCCAACTCCATGTGGGGCGATTATGAATACTAAATGGGCTTGTTATGGTAGATAATTTTTTATTTTTAATATTTAGAATAAAAATGTTGTCAACATGTTGTTCTTCAGCAGGAGCGAGAAAAGCGACTCTTGTGCCATCATTTGACCAACGTGGATATCTAATAGTTCGTTGTAAATAGGTTAATTGCTCTCTATTATTTCCGTCAATAGTCGCTGACCATAACTCGTAATATCCAGACTCATTAGATAAATAAACAATTTTTTTATTAGCACTAGAATAATGTGGATAAAGGTGATTGTAGGTCGATTGAATAACGGGCAATGGACTACTAGCAACTGTATTCTTTAAAGGTAAACGTGCCAGAAAATAATTTTCTAAACGTTGTTGATAGAACAGTTCTCCACTTTCTCGAGCAAAAGCTGGGTAACTAAAACCTTCTAGTTGTAAATTATAAATACTCATATCTTCAATGTTGAGAATATAACCCGAGCGGGTATCAGCACGTTGAGCCCCATAAACTAATTTTTCACCATCGGGATGCCAAGTAAGACCAACAATGTCTTGTTCTTTAAAAGTAAGTTGCGTGGAAGTTTTAGTTGTTAAGTTAACTAAAAATATATTTTCATTAAAGCGACTAAATCGTCTAGTTACTGCAATGTGAATGCCGTCTGGAGAGAAGGAAAAGTCACGTTCGCGATAATTACAATCCCGCTGACATGAAAATCTAACGGGTTTCGCATCTTTCTCTATCAATGAAATGAAATAGATACCACTGTTTTTTAAGGGTAAATGCTGACCATGATAGGCCAGTGTTTTGTCGTCAGGAGAAATATCTAAATAAGAATACCCGCGAGTGAAAGGGCAATCAGTGATTGTTTTTTCTTGGCGAGTTTTTACATTAAGCTGAACAATATTACATTGTTTTTTAATATAATCTTTACGAGAAAAGTATAAGTATTTCCCGTTGTTACTCCATACTGAATGACCTTCTTTCGCTTGATCAAAGGTCAATTGTTTAGCCTCTACTTCATGGTGTCCTCTATCATGTAAATATAAATTGTTTTCCCCTTCGGGAGTTAACCATTTATAGGCGATGAACTGCCCATTAGGTGAAGGAGCAACAAACATTTCTCCGCCCGGTGACTTGGTTATTTTAGTCACTTTAGGTTGAACAAATTCGTTAGTTTGCAATGATTGCCAAAGAAAGGTGGTAATCAAAAATGTTAATAAAAGATAAAATAAGTTATATCTTTTATTATTATCTTTCATATTGGAGGTTTTATTATGAGCATTTTTAGATTGTTGGCTTTGAAAGTCTGACTCTTCAGTTATCTCATCAAAGATAGGTGTGATTAATAAGCGATATCCTACTCTTCTTATTGTTTCAATAACTTCAGAATCACCA
>Ga0209395_1005839_pt1 | contig 13641 bp, 11 predicted proteins | sample GOMGulsemesocosm_3_FD_184635 | JGI IMG/M metagenome (GOLD analysis project Ga0209395, IMG submission 184635) | Methane-oxidizing microbial communities from mesocosms in the Gulf of Mexico - GOM9D Gulf of Mexico (SPAdes) (version 2) | ecosystem: Environmental > Aquatic > Marine > Cold seeps... | reverse complement strand
GAAATTGAAACCACTGCCATTAGCAGCGGCGTAATGCCAAGCACCCGCCTACAAAATATATCTATTGGTGCTAACTGGGAATTCTAGCCAGCTCAGTTCAATTCGTTAGCGAGCTGATCTATCAGCTCGCTTAACTCCTGCAAACGCAAAGGTTTGCCCAAGTGCCCATCCATCCCCGCGTCTAAACAGTGCTCCTTATGCTCTTCTAAAGTATGAGCCGTTAACGCAATAATCCGACACACCTTATCTGCTTGACCATACTGCCAGCGACGAATAGCTTTGGTCGTATCAAAGCCATTCAGACCCGGCATTTCGCAGTCCATCAGTATCAGATCTATATCGACCCCAGACTGAACAATATCAATCGCTTCTTGCCCACTACTCGCTTCAATCACACTATGACCTAACTTATTCAACATTGCCTTCAATACACGACGATTAATTTCATTATCATCAACACCGAGTATTAATAAATGATCTGGCAATGCGTTAAATCGTGTAGTTTTCTCCAATAACAGATCCGCTGGCGGTGAAAACAGAGCGGACTCAGCCTTGACCAACTCCGTGGTATCACCCCTAGAGGCAACCTCGATAGGTAAGACTAAGGTAAAGCAACAAAATGAATTTACTTCGCTGTCTACCGAGATAGAGCCCGACATCAAACTTGCCAACTGCTCACAAATAGCTAAACCCAAACCGTTACCGCCGAATTTTTGATAAACTGAGCCATCCGCTTGTCGAAAGCGTTTAAAAACTTCTTTTTGCTGCTGCCTCGTCATGCCAATACCGTTATCCCAAACTTTTAATTGCAACTCGCCCGCAGAGGAATAGCCCAGGCTAATTACGACTCGACCGCCTTCGGCAAATTTAATCGCATTATTAAGCAGGTTAAGCAGTATCTGTCGAAAGCGTTTACTATCCCCATAAAAGTCCAGTGGCATCCCTTGCTCATATTCCAGCGCAATACTGACATCATTTTCGTCCGCCATACGCGCAAGTGAATCACAAGATTGCTGACACAGCTCCGCCAGATTGAAATCGCTATCAAATAGCTGAACCTGGCCACTGGCCAAGCTTTCATAATCCAAAATATCAGACACTAAATCGACCAAATGTTCCCCTGACAATGACAAGCTACGGACATAGTTATACTGCGTAGGATTTAACGGGGTTTCCTTTAACAAGTCCGCCATGCCGATAATACCATTGAGGGGCGTACGTATTTCATGGCTAAACTGCGCAACCCAATCTCTAACAGAATGAGGGATTAATTGTGTAGGATCCTGAAAACCCAATATCTTTCGAGCTTTCTTTTTTCTTTCAATCATTACACTGGTCAATACTAATGCTTGTAATAAAATGCTGTACCCTAAAAAATTCGTCACCACGAGGTTAGTCGGTAATAAGGCCAGTTTATGCAATACATAAATAGAGGTCGCTATTGCCGAAAGGCTATAACTTGCCAAATAGCAGCCTGCGTAGCTCGCTCTCTCGCGATAACTTAAATAACATAAGTAGGCTAAATAATAAGCTACCAACAAACCAACTGAAGCGCAGAAATAACTCGACCAAGCAATGGGAATAAACCATAAAAGAATTAACCCCAGTGACGCAGAAATATTAAAGCAATAATAGAAAACCTTAGGAATATGGCCATAAGCGGACTTTAATTGAATAAATCGCCAACTAAATATATTGGCCGTCAATACCATTAAGTAACTAAAAAACAAACTCGCCAAATAATTAAAATCAGGATCTATAGGCCATAAATATTCAAAATTTAGACCTAGATGATTGCCATACATCAAACAAAAAACAGCCAAATCGACCGATAAAAGCAAGTGTAAAATGTCATTGCGAAACAAATACAAGCCTAAATTAAAAGCAACAAACATAAATAAAATACCAAAATAAAAGCCATGGTACATATTTTCAGCAATGGTTAACTGCCAAAATTTGGCACTGGTATGAAGGCGAACAGGAATTAATACGCCAACACGAGATTCCGCTCGTAAATATACTCGAATGGTTTGCTTGCTCGCAATAGTAATAGGCACGGTGAAATTTCGTGACATAATCGGGCGTTCAAGAAAAGGCAATGAGCTGCCTAGAAGCCATTTTTGATCAGGCTGATTGGCTGATTTAATATAAATCGATAAGTGGTGCAAACTCGGGTTCGGCACCTCTAAGAAACGTTCGACATCAACCGCTTCGACATTTTTTAATTCAAATCGCAGCCACGCCCCTTTTGGTAAAACACCTAGATTCAGAGGGAAACTTTTAGCTGGCTGCCAGAGAGAGTCATCCAACTCAAGGACACCGCCATAATCATAAACAATATTATCCTCTATGACATACTGGCTATTTTTGATATCAATCGATGCCTGCTTAGAAATATTATTTTCTAAACCAGAAGGCAATGCTAAAGAGTGAGTTCCAATTAGCAGCAAACATAAAAGTACTAGGCAGTTAGCAAAAGGCAAATCAACTCCTCAGTGTGTTACAGCTTTCAAAATGTTACGTAGCTTTCAATATGTTACGCAACTGGTAATGTGTTACCACAGGTAACAGCCAAAATATAAAAAAGGTTACCTGCAAGACTTACAGCTTAGCATCATCGTGATAGTATAAGACGTTAATCAACAATGCATCAATGGCATTATATTTGCTTAATTCTCTAATCACTAAAAATAATAATAGCGAACCGGTCATTCCCATGATTCAAAGTTCAATATCTGTAGCTCTAATTCGACCCTTAATCGAAACTGCTGGTAAGCTCGGCTTAAGTAATGATAATCCAGATCCGTTGGATTCTCGCTTAATCAAGATACTTAAAGATCCTGATGCGCGCATTAATTTAAATGACGCCGATGCCCTGGTGAATAAATTCATTCACAGCAGTAAACAAGGTGGGCTGTGCATTCTTGCTAGCCAAAAAGCCGTTTCCCATAGCAGTTGTCAGTTACAGCATTTATTCTTATGCTCGAATACTCTGCGCGAAGCACTGTATTATCTGGAGAAATTCTCTACCTTATTGTGCGATGGACTCGAGGTGAATGTCACTCGAACTCGTGACAATATAATTAAAATTAAGCTACCCATTCATGACCAGCACTTTCTCTCTCAAGAGCGCTACCGCAGCGAGCTGCTTGTCGGCTTATTATTAAGCTGGCTAAAACAGCTATGCGGCAGCGATATGGAAATCACCGGCATACACCTTCCTTTTCCTCAGCCGATTTATGCCAACGAATATAGCCAGCACTGGAAATCCCAGGTCTATTTCAATACCGGTGAATTCTCGATTCAGTTTCAGGCGCGATTTTTAGATCAGGGACTACATAATACCAACCCTCACATCCTGAATATGATTAAGCGCGATGTCGAAGATCAATTTAAAAAATTAACCCGCTCTGGTTCACTCGCTGATCGAATCAAGCGCGCTCTTGAGCAAGATAAACTCAGCCTCAAGGCCAACCAGCAAATAGTCGCAGAACACTTTCATATCAGTGCTCGCACCCTAAACCGACATTTGCAAAAAGAACACACCTCTCTCAAGCAAGTGATAACCGAGTGTCGAGTACATAAAGCTAAGCAGCTATTATTGGATACTGAGTTAAGTATTGAACAAATAGCATTGCAGCTAGGGCTTTCTGGTCGACGCACCTTAGATAGAATTTTCATTAAGCAAACCAATGATAGCCCCGCCCAATTTCGTAATAAACAAAGGCATAACCACAGAACTGAGCACCAAGAACTGCAAGCGGTGGGCAGCTAATCAGTCTTACTTTCATTACGGATGCGATCGTCATCGCATCCGTAATTTCTCCTGTCATACCAGTCTCGTCTTTTTCTTCTTCGAAAGGTTTTCTCTTAATAGCCAAATCGAAAGATAAAATAAACCCGCCAGCAAACCAAACAAATGGGCAAGAGTTTCGACACGGCCACCAATAGTATTAACCAGCGCCATATCGTCATAAAAGCCACTCTGCTCCCAAACAACTTTAAGCACGATCACAGTTAAAAAATACAGCGCAACACGACGACTATAAAGTGGGGAGACGAAAGGCGCTACGACCAATAAACCATGCAACACTCCAGATAAACCGACATAGCGATACAAATGATCAGCAAAGAAATACAAACCCAGCCCCACCACTAGCGTGCACCATAATAACAACAACACACCCGTTAAATTATTAAGAGATGCTCCCGCGATATAGCCCACTAATCCCACTGCAAAAAGATTACCCAACATATGAGTATTCGATAAGTGAACAAAGTGTGCACTGAATAAGCGCCAGATCTCTCCGGAATTAATTAGCTCGCGATCAAACATTAAATATTCAGAGCTGCTTGGTTCAAATAGCGTGAGTAATAAAAGTACAATAGAGATGGAGGCATACAGCCAATAATTGCGCATCCCGCGCTCCTAAAAATGAAAATCCATTTATTATAGGCTAGACGATACCTGACATAAAACCCTAGCAAGTATAAATTCTAGTTCGCACAACACTTAAACCGAGCAAAAATAATAAAAACAAACCTAGACTGCCACCGGATGATTTCTTTTTGTCTTCTATGCCAATAAAGGGAAGCTTATCTGGCACTTGATAATTGAATGCCTCAGATTGTCCGGCAACCAAAAGCCTTTGGTTAAAATCAAACGTCGCTAACTTATAGCGCTCATTAGACTTCACATAACTGCGCTGACTAACCTCACCCGCATTATCAATACTAAAAGCGCGAGTCGTCATATCGTTTACTTTAAGTTCTAGGTAGATATGAGTAAATTCAGAGATATCTACTGGGTTTGAAAATTCAATACGATTCCAACCTGGGGTTAGCTCGACTGACTCCGATACGTATAATTCGTTACTCACACTGCCATTTTGCAAAGCAGCAAAGAGGCTGGTAATCATGGCAACCTGACGATGACTAAAGACATCGACACCATGAACAAACGTCATTTCAGCAGGGACCACATATTCAATCAAACTAGCCCCCCCAGATAACCCCCAAGGCACACCGATACCACCATCATCGTAACCCAGATTATCCCCCAACTGAGCATACGGTAAGGTTAAATTTCCACTCGCACTCTCAGCAACTTGAATCTGAGATATTTCAACCCCACTACTGTTGCCATGATAATCAAGACTGGCAGGCAAAGAAGACGAACCAAAATAACTCTGCCCATAGGCATCGTTATAAACATCCAATCGATCTCCGCGGTTTTCTAATGAATCCAAATCACTGCGGCCATCCGCTTCTTCTATATCAACCAATTTATGTTCTGCAACATCATTTTGTGCGCCGACATCACCATAACCGACCCAATCATCGACATGGGAAATCAATAATCCCTCACCAGGAAGACCACGATCAAAACCCTCTTGCTGGCGATACTCCAATAAAAAATGCTCGCCATGGCGAAAAGGATCCAACCAAACTCTCATAGCTGCATCGCTGTGGGTCATTGACGATAAAGAAAAATCAATTGCATCCCCTTCAACATCCTGCGGATGAATGAAGCCCGCCTTAACCTTAGACCACGCTAACATATGAGCTGGAGAACTCCCCGAAGCCCCCTGATAACTGTTCCAGCTGCCTAGCCCCATCAATCCCCAGCGACCAATGCCATTAGAGTCTCCTTGGCGATCATAAAGGTCAGGTAGAGAAAACAATAGGTGCGCCATCTCATGACTAATAATCCCAATCGTCGCCAAATGATCCTGATGCTGCTCACCAAACATGGCGTAGCCCGACAACTGCACACCGTCTAATACCAAGCCGATCATTTCAGATTTATGCGCCCAAATATTAGGCTCCGAAGCTCCTGCACCGCCATAAGCATTTTCATAACCTGCAATCATTAATACCACCCCTAATTCTCTAGGCGATAACTGACCATTACTATTGCTATCAAATTGGTTAAAGTCGATATGAGCATTGGCAGCTTGCAGCGCATCGCGTACGAGGTTCTGGCTTGGACTGCCGTAGTTAGAACCAAAATTGGGATGAGCGTATGGCAAGGTGATATCAATAATGCCATCACTGTGACTGCCATAAGACTCGACAGCGGGAGTTAAATTGAATTGCTGATAAGAATTATCACGATAATACTGCGCCACACTCGCAACCTGAGCGCCTTCGTCAGCGAACATTAGCTGCTGAAAAGCCCCAAGGGAGTAACGAAAGTTCTGATCTGAGAAAGAAATACGTAATATTAAAATAGGTTGCTGAACAGGCTCAGAGGAAGAAGATAAAGCAAAACTTTGTGCTGCAATACTGCTAACAGAGGAAGCTTCGAAAGCAGAACCAGAACTATAGTTTTGAGCATTAATTAAACTGAAAGATTCGTTTTCAAATTGGAACTGGAGAGCAAACTGCTCGCTAGGCATAACATTGCCATCCACCAATGGCACCCCTGTCGACAAAGCTTGCTGCTGTGCATTAATGTCCGCCAGATACCAATTGCCAGAGCGCTTAACAATGGCTTGTCCTGCTAAAATTTCCAACCCCTTTAGAGTTTCAAAGCCGCTGACTACTTCTAACCATTGTGACTGGGCATTACCTGCTGAGCGTACGGTAACGAACTCACCCACCGAGACTTCAAGCTGAAACTCAGTTGCTGCCATCAGCGTCGTCGCCAATACCAACGGCGTGAAACAGAGACTTACCCATAAAACAATAACTCTAACTAAAACGACCATGAAAAACCTATTAACTAAGTGCTATACACTTAATCTAGGTAACGGTCGTTCTGTTATCCTTAAGAATTACAATTCAAAACCACACAGTATTTTATTGACGCTTAACAAGTGTTTCCTAGTCAATTACACTAAGCCGCAGCTTCGTTTTCAGTCTCTATTTTCACCATAATGACGTTAATTACACGGTTATACTTCTTGTTACAAAACCAGCCTCTCTACAAAATCAATCGCGCGCTTTTCCATCCAATAAGACTGATCACTATTGAATTCAATAAACCCCACATGCCCACCTGAACTTGGCACTTCTAAGCTAAACCACTCACTTTGCATTGCTTCGTCATAAGGAAAGCACTCAGCAGGCAAAAATGGATCGTTTTTCGCGTTCACCAATAACGCAGGAATGCGGATATCCGTTAGTACCGTTTTACAACTACTTTGAGTCCAATAATCATCAGCATCATCAAAACCGTGAATCGGTGCGGTATAGCGATCATCAAAATGCTGAAACGTTTTAATTTCCTCGTAGCCTTCAGCGCTAACCTGTTCTGGAAAATCCAGTGCCTTAGCTTCAACCTTCACTCTTAAATCTTTGAGAAAACGCCACATGAAAATTTTATTCTTACGCTCAGCTAAACGCCTAGCACTGGCAGATAAATCACAAGGAACAGAAAATGCACACACAGATTTAACATACTGAGGAATAGCTCGCCCTTGGCGACCCACATATAACAAGCTCAAATTACCACCCATACTAAAACCAACCAGATGAATCGACTGATAACCCAGTTTATGGGCGTGCTCAACAACATGCTGAAGGTCATCCGTCGCACCGCTGTGATAGAAGCGCAGGGTTTTATTCATTTCTCCCGAGCAGGAGCGAAAATTCCACGCCAAGGCATCCCAGCCTTTGTTATTGGCCTCTCGCACAATGCCAGCAACATAAGGTCGACGAGAGTGCCCTTCCAAACCATGAGAGATAATCAGTAGCGTTTTACCCGCATACTCCATATTCGAGCCTGAACCAGAACTAGAATCCGAGCCACTTTGAGTTCGACTCCAGTCTAGGTCCAAGAAATCACCATCATGGGTATCTAAGCGCTCACGCTGAAAATGACTGCAATCGATATGGCGAACTAAGGTTGGAAGAATGCTTTGAACATAGCCATTGGCTAATAAAAATGGTGGGCGATAATGACTATCAATTACAGGCATAAAGAGACTCTCGAAGTTGAGTCTCTAGATTAACAGAGGGGGAAATAATTTAGCTAGATGATATTGGGGAATAAGATCTTTGAGGAAGTCTTAGTAATAATATTAACGCGCAAAGCGGCGATTGAGGTATTTTAATATGTTACTGCCTTCGTATAACCAACAAGTTTCTTGACCGTTACGCCCTTCTATACGCAAACACGGTACGCGCACTTGGCCACCACCATGAATTAGCTCATTGCGGTAGGCATTAACACGCTTTACATCTTTCTCTACCACCCGCAAACCCAACTGTTCACAGCGACGCTTAATTTTAATCGACGTAGGACAGGTCTTACAGAAGTACAGCTGGATACGGCGAGATTCTCGATCAAGAGAACATTGCTCTTCGTTGCTACGATCAACTGGTTTAACTTTAAACCAGCTATCGGCAAACATAAAACAAATACCCTGCATACGGTGCTTAACAGACATTATAACGATCCAACGAACCAATTAAATAAACGCGAACTAAATAAATGCTAAAAACTCTGGCGGGCTATTCTACAAACTAAATTTGAAAAATCTAGTACTTTTTATAAGGTTTTTAAATTGCTGCTATTGGCTCAGCATAGGTTGCTGCTGGATCATTATCATTAACCCCATCGCCATCACGAAAGTAAAGATTAACAATACTCGCATGCGGCGACAGAAAGGACAGTCCTTTGCCCGTTTTTTAGTCATATTCCTTTACCTAACGACTCTGGTTTATGTAGTGGTGCACTAAATCGGCTTATTGAATTGACTTGTTACGAGAGAAAGACGGTATGCTGGCAAACTCATCCCAGTGCATCCACACCGCTTCTGCTTTACCAACAATGTTCTTCTCAGGAACAAATGACATGGACTCCCCCGTTGCTGGGTTTTCCCAAAAGCGACTATCTGAACTGCGGCCACGATTATCACCCAGCATAAAGTAATGCCCTTCAGGCACGGTCCACTCACCTTCTGGGCCATAAGCACCATAGCCAGCGCCAGGAGTCCACTGCACTTCATGAGGTCCTGTATCTAGAGTTTCCTCCAACAAGTATTTAAGCGGTCTGTGTTTAGGCTCAGCAGAAACTATCTTGATCGTTTTCGCGTCCCCGTTAATCGTTAACTGACCCTCTTTATAAACCACATGATCTCCCGGCAAACCGATCACACGCTTGATAAAGTAGCGTTTATCATGAGGTGGAAAAAATACCATCACATCGCCGCGCTCAGGTTCGTTATTTGCCACCAGCAAGTTACGGAAAACAGGCATGCGTAAACCGTAATGGAATTTGCTAACTAAAATAAAATCGCCTTGAACTAGGGTCGATTCCATGGAACCAGAAGGAATTTGAAAAGGTTCAGCGATAAATGAACGTAAAACAAAAACCACCAGCAGCACAGGGAAGAAAGACTTAGATTGCTCTATCCAAACCGGCTCTTTAACTTCTACTTCTTCAGCCAAACGCTTTGGTGAGAATATAAACTTATCAGCCAGTGTAACTAGGCCAGTAACGACGGTTAATACCATCAAAATCAGAGGAAAATCGATATCCATAATAGAACTTTTTAAACCGAGTTATAATTAAGTGCCCGCATTGTAACCACACCCCAGCGTCATAGCTAGTATCAAACAACAAGGCTAGCGCCCTGGAGGACTATAGCCCGAAAATTGCTTGGCGATATCTGCCGCATAGTTATCCGTCATGCCCGCAACATAATCTAAAACCCGCATATATGCTTGATACAGGGTCCAATCAGCTTGGGGAGCACTAGGGCCCATCATTTCTAAAACCCGGCTATTACGAAAGGTGGAATGGCCAGTCTCGACCAATTCTTTTGCCGCCTGTAAAAAAGCAGTTAATAAATTAGCCAAGGTTGCATACGCCCCAACCTCAATGGCGGTTTTACGCGGGTCTTTAAAAATCTTCTCCCGGGCTAAGTGCTTGGCTCCCTTAATCGCGTCTCGTACAACCTGTGGGCAATGATCACTGAGCTCTCCTTTTAAGGTACCTGCCAATAGCTCACTTTCGAGTTCTAAAAACGTCTGACTAGCGGCAGCCACCAGCTTCTCCATCGCCTTCCCACGCAACATCGATAAACGGCGGCGTTGATTATCGGCAAGATCAAAGTCTTTTTGATACAGTGGCCATTCGTCAGCAAACAACGGTTTAAGAATCCCCTCGACTTCAGCATAGGTTAAAATACCCATTTCGATGCCATCTTCTAAATCAATTAGGCCATAACAAATGTCGTCGGCAATCTCCATCAAGTACACCAAAGGGTGACGACACCATTTATTCTCTCCCTGGGGAAGCAAACCTAAATCATTCGCGATAGTGGTTAAAATAGGTAGCTCACTTTGAAAACAGCCAAATTTATGCGCCTTTGCCCCACCCGCTGCGGCATGTTCAACCGACCAAGGGTATTTCAAAAAAGTCCCTAGGGTTGCTTGAGTTAATCGCATGCCGCCACTAAATCGATGGTATTCAACCTGAGTGACAATACGAAAGCCCTGAGCGTTGCCTTCAAAGGTCTGTAAATCGGCCTTCTCTAATACACTCAACCCCTCTAACAAATAGGCATTTTGTGGTTCTAAAAACCAATGACGAATTGCATCCTCGCCCGTATGGCCATAGGGCGGATTACCAATATCGTGAGCCAAGCAGGCCGCCTGCAAAATAGCACCAATATCTGCAGTACTAATAACCTCTGGAAAGGTTGAATTAGGCTTAGCCTTTAAACCTTCCGCTACTCTAAAACCCAAGCTGCGGCCGACACAACTGACTTCTAAGCTGTGTGTTAAGCGGCTATGGACATGATCATTTTCAGATAAAGGATGCACTTGTGTTTTACGGTCTAAACGGCGAAAGGCGCTGGAAAAAACAATCCTGTCCTGATCTTTATGAAACGGCGTACGGCCATCTTCGTAATCTGCGGTAGTTTCGCCAATACGCAGAGGCTGTAATAACTTCGTCCAATCCATCATCATGTGGTATCTCTTTTTAAATAAATTGATGCTTGCGGCGATATTTATGCGCGGGGTAGCAGCCCAATATACGAATTTCTTTAGCGAAGAACTGCAATTCTTCTAATGCATTAATCATAGCAGCCTGATCAGGATGCCCCGCCAGATCGATATGAAAATGACTGGCCTCCATCGTGCCACCATCCATATAGCTTTCTAGCTTAATCATATTAATGCCATTGGTGGCAAAACCACCCAGAGCTTTATAAAGCGCCGCCGGGATATTCCGCACCGAAAACAATACGCTGGTTATATAGTGCTTACTGTCGTCATAATCACAAGCAGTGTCCGAACCACAGCCACTTTTAGCTAACACAATAAAGCGCGTGGTATTGCCGCTAACATCCTGAAAATTCTCTGCTACCACATTTAAACCATATAGCTCAGCGGCTAACGTCGATGCAATCGCGCCGTGAGTGTTATAAGCGCCTAGCGAGTGCCCTGTTACCTTTTTACTGGCCAATTCCTTTGCTGATAACGCAGTATCAACGGCAGCAATCGCCTTAATGTTAAGTTTTTCTAAATGATGAAAACACTGAGCCAACGCTTGTGGATGGGAAGAAGCCGTTTCAATTTGCCCAAGCTCCACCCCAGGTAACGCTAACAGACAATGATTAACAGGCTCAAAGTGTTCGGCGACAATTTTCAGCTGCGTTTTAGGCAATAAGCGATAGATTTCTTCAACTCGGCCCGCGGTTGAGTTTTCCAGCGGTATCATCGCGAATTCAGCACGCCCTTCCTCAACCATCAAGATGGCCGACTGAAAGTCATCACAAGCAAAAGCTTGATAGTGAGGGAATACGGTTCTACACGATAAATGCGAGTAAGCCCCCTCTACGCCCTGATAAGCAACAATAGACGGCACAGCTGGGCTGGATTTATCAGACACGGTAATTTTCCTTATTTATAGCTTTTTAGAAAGCAGCTGTTCAATGATATGAGTGTACTCCAGACATCTTTCAATAACTAAAAGAAACTGTAACCGCTTTAGTTATAACCTTTAACTATTACAGCTACAGCTACAGCTACAGCAGTTGATATTCCTAGTCAATTACGTTACTTTTTGTAAAAAGCACCGAGAATAATAATTAATGAGTAGTGCGCCCTTGAATTTAAGCTATGAAATAGTATTAGAGACGCTAGGTATCCGACCTATTAGTCACTTTAGCAATAGCCGTGAAAGTCTTTCTCCGCAAGAACGTTTAAAACAAGTTCAACACCAAGCCCGAACGTTTACCGAAGATTTGAAAATGGTTAACCAACAAGTCCAATACCTGCAGGTATTTGACCTTGTTTCTGTGCCCTATGCTGTTAAATCAGCCTTTGGTAAAGCAACAACCTTGCTTAACCCCTATCTCTATATCACGCATCGTTTTGTTGTTATGCAGTTTGCAACTCATGCGGGCAACAAAACCTTATTATTTTCCCCCTCTAATAGTAAAAACAAAACGCCCCTAGCCAAAGCAAGTGCTCTTTCAGGGCTACGTATTAAGGGCCTGCGCATTAATAGCCTGCGCGCCAGTGCGAAAAAAATACTGAAACCTTGGCTAACCCCGCGCCACAATACTGTTGAAAATGCCCTAAAAAGCGTCGGTATTACCCCCGAGCAAATCGATTTCATTTGCTACAGCAACCTACAAAATCAAGATTTGAGAAAGTGGTTAGGCAGCCATGAACAGGAAGCTTATTTTCCCAATGCCAAGCTGCTAATCATGCACCAAGAATGGGAAGCTACAAAAGACTTATTACCTCTGCAAAGCCAGAACTATCACCCCGATGGAGTTGATGGCATAGAGTCTAATAAGATCATTCCCCTGCATAGCAGCATCATGCTGGGCGATAGTGTCGCATTGGTACAAACACCAGGGAAAACCCAAGGTAACCAGTCATTGGTCGTCAATACCGATCACGGCATCAGTGTTTTCAGTCATAATGGCATCGCCGTTGACAATTACAGCCCTGAGTACTCGACTATTTATGGCCTAGCGGATTACAGCACAGAGACGAACATGGCTGTTATTCCCAACGGTCGAGCACCCGAGCTGAGCCTAGATCAATATATTTCAATGGTATTAGAAAAGACCATTGCCGATAGAAATCACGGTGATATACGTTTCAATAATGTTATCCCCGTAGCCGAACTCAGTGCCCGCTGGCAGCCATTCGCGTTATCACCCACCTTATCGTTTGGTGAAATGAGACAAGGAGAGCCAAGCCTTACAAGGTCTAAAAACACACAGCCCTATGATCGGTATGTGAAGGAGAATAGTCTTGCTGATTAACCATTTCATCATGAGTGAAGGTTTGATCAACAAATGCCCGGTGCAAACCTGCATCGGCTAACTTCTCATAACACTCAGGCAAGCCATGAAAAACATGCGGACGGTTCGAATTTTTCAGGGTTAATAATGATTGTCCGCCATCATTAAATATTTGCACTAAATATAAATCTCCCTGATTCGAGAGAATATGCACTTCAGGGCTTCCCTGATGAACAACTTTTTTTAACTCATGAAAATTCATGGCCGTTACTCCCTAGATACCCACAATCAACCACCTACATAACCAATATACGTGATCAAATAGATTTCGATTTGGACAATTTGCAGTGAATTGTATCAAATACTGCATTACAAATAGGAACAGAACTCGTCATAATGGGGTAGCCAATTTGCCAAA
>Ga0209395_1005838_pt1 | contig 13642 bp, 5 predicted proteins | sample GOMGulsemesocosm_3_FD_184635 | JGI IMG/M metagenome (GOLD analysis project Ga0209395, IMG submission 184635) | Methane-oxidizing microbial communities from mesocosms in the Gulf of Mexico - GOM9D Gulf of Mexico (SPAdes) (version 2) | ecosystem: Environmental > Aquatic > Marine > Cold seeps... | reverse complement strand
AATCTTCAAATTAAACGTACTGCTTTTGTAGACTACAAACCAGCAGAGCTGAAAAAGAACAAAGAATGGATTATTGTTTATTACGCTAAAAACCCTATTGAAAATAAATTACAGCGCATCCGTGTTCGTGTTCCTGTGATTAAAAACACAAGAGAGCGAGATAAACACGCAAAAAAAATGTGTTTGAAAATAAATAGTAAACTCGAGAATAATTGGAGTCCATTTTTTACTGATAAAGCTAGTAATGGATTAAAACAATTTAAAGATGTAGTTGAGATTTTTAACAAGCAAAATGATAAGCAAGTTAAAGACGGAAGCAAAAGACCTCAGACCGTAAAGACTTATGAAGCTTTTTTAAGGGGAATAACAAAGTTTATTGCCGATAATAAAGAGCAACACAATGTTGTTTTTTGTCTTGACTTTAATAAAAAATTTATTGTTAGCTATTTAGATTATATTTATTACGAAAAGGTTAATTCACCTCGTACCTTTAATAATCATTTACTGTTTATTAGAACCTTTAGTAGATTTTTAGTTGAAAGAGAGTATATAAAAGAAGACCCAACTACTGGAATAGCTAAAAAAGCAAAAACAGAAAAGATAAGACAAATAATACCTCTATCTGTTAGAGAAAAGATTTTTAACCATCTTAAAGAAAATAACTTCAATTATTTGGTAATGTGTCTATGCACATACTATTGTTTTATCAGAAGAACAGAGTTGACAAAATTGAAGGTTAATATGGTTGATTTGGATAAATGCTACATGACCATCCCTAGTTCAGTTTCTAAAAATAGAAAAACAGAAGATGTTACAATTCCAAATGATTTAGTGGAATTATTAAAAATACATGTAGGTGATTCAGATATGGATGATTATTTATTTTCCAACTTAGGATTTAATACAGGAAAAGAACAATTAAGGCCTGATAGAATTACGAGTGTTTGGTCGTTTATGCGTAAGAAATTAAAAATCGATACAGTTTATCAATTTTACTCATTAAAAGATACTGGAATTACAGAGCTTTTAAATTCAGGGATTGCAGCAATAAAAGTTAGAGATCAAGCACGACACCATGATTTGAAAATCACAGAGAGTTATACGGCAAGAAATAAGGGGGCTGATAATGCGGTACAAAATATTAATTTCAATTTTTTAAAAAGATAAAAATATCTGTAGAAGTTCGGAAAAAAGTGTAAAAATGTAACGAAACTCCTTAAGTGTTATGATTGTCAGCTAGTTATGACGTTACACTTTTTGTTACACTTTTAAAAACACCTGAAATAAAAGTGTAACAAGTAGTGCTTTTTAATACATTTTTTTAGTTTTTAGGTCTAAAAGACATTTCTATTTTGTTTTGTGATATCGTCACTCTTATAGAATTTAATATCTTTTACTCACGTTATGAAAGGATATTTCACTCTTGGTTATGAGGTAATCCTGCTTGCAAGTTGTAATAACGTGAAAAAAATTCTAATGTTGAGACAAGTATTAAAAAGGTGAGTAGCTAAGGTGATTTTTAAATACACTCAGTTTAGGTTAGTCACTTTCAATTATAGTTCTAATGAAATAATCAAAATATATTTTAAAATAGGTGTTCTGGAAAACAGTTTTTTTTTAACCTAAGGCGTACTAAAGCGAGAACTGATTGAATTATAAAAGTATAATCAAAACACCCTCAAAAAACATAATTATAGTAGTGTATTGAATAGGTTTATGTGTTTAGATATACCTATAACATATTATAATAACTGAAGAAGAAGTGTAATTCACTTGTTTTTAGTTAGTTGTGGTTTGCGCAGGTGTTTCTGGTTTATTGAATGTGAATATTTCTTAAAAAAACAAAAAAAATGGGTAACATTTTTTTAAAAAGGGAACTATAAGTTAAACGCGCGCAAGAAGAACATAATTAATGTTAACCACCTATATCGAAGTTGTTAGAAACGTAAGGTTTCTCATCATAATTAGTGATGTAGTAAATACCATATAATAATGATATTTTTTGAAGCATTTTATGCTATTTTTGGCGCATTAAACATAACCTACTTTTATGAAAAAATTATTTTTATTAGTATTGCTAACTAATACTATTTGTTCATTTACTCAAGAGCCATTATTAGGAGCTGAAAAAAATGAGTTACCTCAAATTATTCCGACATCACCAACAGTTGGTTCTTTAATGCGTTTTGAAGAAGTTCCAGTTGATTATTACTCAGGAAAGCCAAGCATAGGTATACCGATATTTACTAAAAGCTTATCGGGCGGAGTTCAAATCCCCATAGGGTTAAAGTATAATACCATGGGTGTTAGGGTTGATGAACGTTCAGGTTGGACAGGTACAGGGTGGTCACTTGAAGGAGAGGCTGTAATTTCTAGAACCGTAAGAGGTATAGCAGATGAACTGGATCAAAAAAATATTGCGCATCATGCTCCAGATCATGGTAAATATTCTATAGGGATTTATCATAATGGCTATTTTGAGATGCCTTGGAAAGATGCTTCAGGAAATATTGATTATACAGCAAATAATGAAAATTATAACATTCAAGAGTTCTTGTTTAATACCAGTGGAAATGGAACCTCTACTTATGATGGTGATTATGATCATGAGCTTGATTTATACCAACTAAGTTTATTTGGTAAGTTTGCTAGATTCGTTATTGTTAAAGAAAGTGGGGAATTGATACCTAAAATGATGTCAAATGACTCAAGCTTAAAAATAGAAGTAACACATAATAATTATTTTGAAATCGAGTATTTTCTAATTACTGATACAAATGGTAATAAGTACTCTTTTTATGTGACAGAAATAAGTGAGGCAAATGGTTTTTCAGCTATTGTCGCACAAAACCCCGAATACAATAATATCTCAGCGAATTACAGTAAATATGTTTCATCTTGGAAAATTGGCTCTATAAAAACTAGTAATGAAACTTTATTAGCTGAGTTTTCTTATCAAGATGTATATGAAGAATTTGATACCCCAAGGTCTACTACAGAAGCTTTATATAATAGGACTATTTTTCCCCTTACATATGTAGGTAGTCCACCATTTGAAAGGTTTACAGGTACTAAGCCAGATTTGGATAGATGGGAAGAAGGGGTGGCTTATAATAATCGAATCTTAAAGCCAAAAAAAACGCATTCTTATTCAAAACTTAAAATTGCCTCCAAAAAATTAGAAACAATATCGTTTCATGATGGTACTGAAATTAAATTTTTGATTGACCCTACAGAAAATCACCCTGAGTACGTTAATAGTGGGAGTGTTCTTAAAGAAGTTATAATAAAGGAATCATCGGTAACAAATTTTAAAACATTTAAGTTCAATTACTCTAATAAGTATAAGAGCAGAATGTTTTTAGAAGAAGTGGTTGAAGTGTATGATAATAATAATGAGCTAAAGTATTTATTAGACTATTATGAACCTGATATTACGAATAATGTAGATGATAACCTTAAGGATGTTTGGGGTTATTATAGAGGGAAACCAGAAACTATCCACATTTATGACCTTACGAAAAGCGCTAATTTAGAAACAATTAAAACAGGTGTGTTAAAAAGCATAAGCTACCCTACTGGTGGAATTAAAACTTTTGATTTTGAGTCAAATACATTCTCACATAGAGGTTCTAAATGGTTTTCTGATATTGAATTCGCATTATATAATCCAGATAATTGGGATAAAGCATCGGTGACTAAAGATTTTGATAATGTAAATAGTAATGGAATATATTCTGACGAATTTATAAAATTTATGATTGATTATGAGCATGAGGTTTTTTATAGACCTCATGTGATAGGGGGAAATATTGGTGATATTGAAAATTCTAGAATTAGAATAGAAAAAACAGATGCTTTTGGGCAAGTAATAGATCAAGTTGCTCAATTGAAACTGGATGATAATGAAGAACTTGTTTTATTGTCACCTGGTAAATATAAAATGTCATTAATTTCATTATCGACACCTGATAGTAGTAATCCTCCTGTTTTGGTTAATGTAGATTTATTCTATAAAGATTTTAAATCCTCTTTATCTAAATTTATTTACGGAGGAGGTTTGCGTATTAAAAACATAGACTTTACTGACCCAATGAACTTGAATACTATAGAGTCTACTTCTTTTAACTATGATGTTGTAGAAAATAGTTCTCCATCGAGTATAAATAATTCATTATCAAGTGGAGTTATAGATGGTTTTTTAACTAATGTTAAGGAATATGAATTCTATGATGATTATGTTCTTGGAGTTGATGGTGGTGGAGTAAGTCAGACAATATATTTTGATTTAAAAGAGTATATAAATGAGACCTATGTGTCATTATCAAAAAATAATTTTGTAGGCTACGGAAAAGTAACCGTTAAGAAAGAAATGAATGGGAAAACAGTATTCGAATATACTACTCCGGCAGATTTCCCTACCTATGGAGAAAACTATGGGTATCCTTTTTTCCCTACTACTGATAAAGCTCATTTACATGGGAATTTAACTAAGCAAGTTGTTTTTAATAATGATAATAAAATACTTGAAGAAACAAAGTTTGATTATAATATTGTAGAAACCCCCGTTACGGAGTCATTGTTCACATATGATGAAAAATGTTATTATAGCCAATATTATAGTAGGTATCAAGATTATTTAAATCATTTCCCTACATCAGGTAACTCAATATTTGGTGAAAATCCAGGGGAAACATACTCAAATTGTTCTTTAGGAACAGCTCCTCTCCATGTACCAGTATATTATTATTTTTATAATAATATATATGGACGTTCATTATTAAACAAAAAAACATCAAGGAAGTACTTTAATGTCTCGTCTACAGCACCTTCAATGGTTGAGTCTCAAAACGAATATGTTTATAATGATAACCATTTACCTACATTAACTAAAACGACTGTAAATGGTACAGATGAGTATCTAGTAGAAAATAAATATGTAAACTCTTCATCACTTACTTCTCAGGAACTAAGTTCATTTGAAACAGGTGTGATTACTAAAATGGAAAATTTAAATATGATTGCTACACCTGTTATAGTTAAGTCTTCTAAAAACAGTAATTTACTTTCTACTAAAGTAAATCATTATCATGATTTTGATTCTAATTTATTGTTGCCTATCAAAGTTCAGTCAAGTAAATCTTCAAATCCTCTAGAGGACAAATTACTATTTCATAGATACGATGATTATGGTAATTTGTTAGAAGTGTCTAAAAAAGATGGAACTAGGGTATCATATCTGTGGGGGTATAACCATACAAAACCTACTGCAAAAATAGAAGGTGCCAGTTATGAAGAAATTGCTGTAGCTTTAGGGATTTCAGTAACGGATTTAGTAAACCCTAGTGGAACTTTCGTTTTGATTAATAATTTAAGGGAAATACTGCCAAAAGCAATGGTAACTACCTATGCCTACAAGCCTTTGGTTGGTATTACTTTTATGACTGACCCAAGAGGGTATACTACAAGGTATGAATATGATGAATTTAACAGGCTGAAGTTTGTTAAAGATGCAGAAGGAAATATTTTAAGTGAAAACCAATACAATTACAGAACTCAAAACTAACTAGGGAGATGAAAAAGTTATTATACACACTAGCACTAGTGCTTCCTATTTTAGTATTAGGACAAAGCACAGACCAAAATTACGTCAAAACAACTACATATAAAAAAGCAATTAAAGCCACAACTGAGGCTCTGGAAGCAGACAAAATAGAACAAGTTACCTATTATGATGGGTTAGGTAGGCCAATACAGACCAACGCATATAAAGCAGGGGGTAATGGTCAAGACATCATTAGTCATGTTGAATATGATGCCATTGGAAGACAAGCCAAAACACATTTGCCATATGCTGTAACTGGAGCCATTCCACTAGATTATAGAACTGGCACTTCCGCAGAAACGGATGCTTATTACGAGGCTAATTATCAAAATGAATTAGATGCGTTATTACCTAATCCATTTAGCGAAGTAGAATATGAAGCTTCACCTTTAAATAGAGTGATGCAACAAGCAGCTCCAGGGAAAGATTGGAGTTTAACTTCAGGACATACGGTAAAGTTCGATTATCAAACGAATAATTATGATGTTTATTCTTTTGGAGTAGAATTTATTGCAAATGATACTTCAAGCCCTAGTTTAATTTATAAAGGACTACATAATACTAACAGTCTGTATAGAACCATCACTAAAGATGAAAACTGGACTGTTTCTGATGGCTTAAATAAAACAACAGAAGAGTTTAAAAACAAGTTGGGACAAGTAGTGTTAAAACGCACATATGTTGGTAGTCCAACTCAATCACTTAATACATATTATGTATACGATGACTTTGGAAATTTAACATATGTATTATCACCTGAGGGTACTAATAGCTTTACAACAACCTCAGTTGGTTTTGTGAATTTTAGTCAAGATATATTAGCAACCAATGTTGCTCAAGCAAAACTAGTTCAACTAGAGCAGAATACTACTTTCGTGTTTAATGGTGTAGTTTATGAACTTGAAATAGACCCAGCATTATACTTTTGTGCAAATAATTTAGAAGATCCAACAGGAAATGTTAATGTTAGTACGGTTGGAACAAATCAATTAGAAGTACAATTTGACCTTACTTTCCCAAGTTGTGGAACCTTATTAGAGGGTGCGATAGTAGAATTAGATAAATTTGTACCAAATATGACACTAGGTTATATTACAGATGGTAATTATAATTTTAAAATAAGTATACTAAATAGTCACTTGTATATTGAAGACATTGGAGGTAAACACATACCATATGGTACTACTTTAAGTAATCAATTTTCAATTACACTTCCTGAAAATATTGACTTAACCATTTCAAACACAATAGTTGATAACCTATGTTACCAATACAAATATGATAAAAGAAACCGTTTAATTGAGAAAAGAATACCAGGCAAAGGTAAGGAGTATATTGTTTATGATAATTTAGATAGACCTATACTTACTCAAGACCAGAATTTAAAAGCTCAAAACAAATGGTTGTTTACAAAATATGATGGTTTTGGAAGAGTTGTGTATACAGGGTTTTACAATATAAATGCTACTAGAGTTGATTTACAAACACAAGCTACAGCATTTAATGGGTATCCTGGAGAGGTTAAACATATTCGAACTGAAAATCCTTGGTCAGGAAATACTATAGGAGGAACGGTTTTATTATATACTTACCAAAGAACATTTCCTTTTGATGGTGATAACCTAGAATTATTGACCATCAATTATTATGATGATTATAAGTTTGATACAGATTTAGCCTTAGATGCATCTGGAGAATTAATTACACCTCTAGATTTGAATTTGACAGTTTCAGATGGAATAATAACCAAGACAGGTCCAAATGCCTGGGCCAGTCTTAGTTTTGATACTAAAACTACTCTTTCTGGAGACGGAGGAATATCATATACAGTACTTCATACTGACAAAAGAGTGTATGTAGGTCTTACAGATATTGACACAAATACATCAGATAGTTATCTAAATATTAATTATGCCATAGGAACAGGTATAAATAATAACCTTAATATTTTTCAAAACGGTGGAGTAACAACTACAAGTACTACCTATGTTATTGGCGATAGATTAAGTGTTGAGCGTGTAGGTACTCAGATATACTACAAAAAAAATGGAGAAATTTTTTATGCTTCAGCATTACCATCTACAACAACTTTGGTAGGTGACAGTGCTTTTCTTCATTTAGGAGTATCAATTGCAAATGTAATGATGTTTCAAAGCGTAGGTTTTGAGCCAATTACAAGTCAGGCAAAAGGATTAGCAACAGGTAGTAAAGTACGTGTTTTAGATACTGACGATTGGATTACAACGGTAACACATTATGATAAAAAAGCAAGGCCAATATATGTAGCTTCACAAAATGACTATTTAGAATCTAAAGATATTGTAACTAGTATTTATGACTTTACAGGAAATGTACTTTCAAATAATGCAATACACCATAAAGGAGCAGGAACAACAATTGTAGTTGATAATAGTTTTACCTATGACCATCAAAATAGATTGTTAAGCCAATCAGAAAGTATAAATGGAGCGCCAGCAGTAACAATTGTAGAAAATAATTATGACAACTTAGGTCAGTTAGAAGTTAAGAAAATAGGTGTGCAAAATAATACTACAAGTACTACACTTGCTAACCTATATAAAGTAGCAGTAGATGGAAACTATTTAACAAAGGTTCTAACAACCTCTTGGGATGCCAATTTTGAAACCATTGATGCTATTTCTGGTAATGGTTATGTAGAGTATACAGTTACTGAAATGGGTAAAATGAGTATGATAGGACTTTCAGATCCAAATGGAACTTTAAGTAATGGTTATAATAAAATTGATTATGCGATTAATGTTAGTTCATGGGGAAATAATCAAGTAAAAATATTTGAAGAAGGAGTACAAAAAACTATTCCAGTTACAACATTTGAGGTGGGAGATGTATTTAGAGTAGAACGTGTAGGTACAGAAATATTGTATAAGAAAAATAATAGTATAATAGGAACACCAACAATAGGTGTTTCAAGTGCAGATTTAATCGCCGATGGGTGTTTAGGGGCTGTAGGAACTTATATTAAAGATCTTAAATTAGTAGATGTTAATTCTAACACAGGACAAGCTTTACAAACAGTAGATTATAACTACAATATTCGAGGTTGGCTAAAAAATATTAATGATATAGATAATTTAGGGCTAGGAATAAATACTGATTTGTTTGCTTTTAAGTTAAATTACAATACTAAAGACTTAAGTAGTAGTACTGAATTATTTAATGGGAATATTGCTGAGACCCAATGGAAGAGTGTTAGTGATAACATAACACATCATTATTCATACAATTATGATGCACTTAACAGAATTAAAAGCGGTAATTATGGTGTCAATGGCATTGTAACACCTAATAACACCTATGATTTAAGTAATGTTACGTACGATAAAAACGGAAATATTACCAATTTAAATAGAAGAGGGCACACTAATACTGCTGCAACAAGTTTTGATAAAATGGATGATTTAAGTTATTATTATAATGGTAACCAATTACATTCAGTAACTGATGCTTCTGTAGTAACAACAGGGTTTAGGGACGGTAATATTTCTGACACTAATTATAATACACTTGCTGACAATGATTATACCTATGATGTTAATGGAAATATGGAGAGTGATAAGAATAAGGAAATTGTAAGAATAAGATACAATCATTTGAATCTTCCAGAAACTGTTGAGTTTGCATATGCTGTGCCAGATATAGACGGAAACACAGGAGGAACAATTAATTATGTATATGATGCAACTGGAGTTAAATTATTAAAGAATGTAATTACTCAAAATACAGGAGGAGCTGTTCCAGAAAAAACAACTCAATATGCAGGTAATTATGTTTATGAAGGTGAATCAATAGTTGATACCAGGTTACAATTCTTTAACCACTCAGAAGGCTACGTAGAACCTACAGGTGTCCCTGCAAGACCATATATCTATGTATACCAATATAAAGACCATTTAGGAAACATCAGGTTATCTTATGCCGATGATGATAATGATGGAAAGATAGATGTTACTCGTACAGTAGGTGGACTTACTGTAGATGTAGATGATGTCCCTGGTTATGAAGATTATAGAAATGAAATTCGAGAAGAATCCAACTACTATCCTTTTGGACTGAAACATAAAGGGTATAATTTCGTTATTACTGGTAGGAAACATAATTATGGATATAACGGAAAGGAAGAGAATAATGAATTAGGGCTTGAGTGGCATGATTTTGGTTTTAGAAATTACGATGCAAGCTTAGGTAGGTGGATGAACCTTGATCCGTTGGCAGAAAATTATTTTGATAATAGCCCTTATAATTATGTAGTCAATAATCCTACATTTTATATTGATCCAGATGGGATGAAAGTCAAAGATCCTGATGGGGTTGCGAAAAAGTATAAGAAGCATCTTAGTGATAATGTCACGAGACTTAAGGGATTAATTAGTAAAGGCTATTTAGATGAAGGAGTCGCGAATAAATTAATTTCTTTTAATAATTCTGAATTGAAGAAAATAAGTAAGTTAGAGAAATCAGATCAAGTTTATACATTTTCATCTAAGACTACGAGTAAAGAAGGAGGAGTATCATATGATGCATCTAGTGATGAAGTTAGAATAACAGTAGGAAAAAGTAATTTAGGTTTAATTGGTCACGAATTAAATCATGCGTATCAATTTGAAAAAGGAAAGACCTCTATTATATCGGATAATTCGGGTTACGGAAGCCTTTATGACGTTGGAGATGAAACTGAATCGTATAATGTAGAGAGAGCTGTTACTAGTGGTATTGATCCTTTTACTCCTTGGAACAACACCAATGTTCTTAATCATGGAAAAACCAAAATGACACCACCAGCTTATCAAACACTTCCAACAATATCCATAAATCTTAAATCAAAACAAGGGAAGAACCTAAGAAAACGTACAATTGAAGCGGGAAAAAATGGAACACCCGCTAAAGAAGTGTATATAGGTTGGCAAAAAGATTATAATAAAGGAGCTAAAAAGAAGAAATAATGAAGAAAGTACTATGCATATTGACAGTGATATTGCTCACGTCTTTTACAATTCAATTAAAGACACATGAAGGTGTTTATGAATATAAAGCTGATAAATTTTACGAAAGTATTGAGTTAGGCAAAGATTTTAACTTTAAATACGAGTATCATTTTCATTCTTTAAGTTACAGTTTAGAGGGTGATTATAGTATAAAAGGAGATAGCTTAATTTTAGATAGTAATCCTCAGAGAGATAAAATAATTGTGAGGGAATATAAAAAAGGTAATAAGAATAATGTTAGGTTTTGTGTTACAGATAAATTAGGAACACCTATCAATTATACTCTATATGCAATTAATAAAGAGAATGATACTATAACCTTATCAAATCAATGGCATAAATCAAAATTGAAAAACAAGGAATTGGAAAGCTTTTATATTATTGATAGTAAGGGATTAAAGACGCCATTATATAATATAGAAGGTGAAAAGACCAATTACTTTGAAGTTCAAATGGAAACAGTTAGAGTTTTAGATAACGAAGTATGGAAAATAAAAGATAATAGTATTTTACCTAAAGGAATGAATAGTAAGAATCAAAATTATTTTTTAAATAAACGATAATTAATTGTTACTCAAATAAATAAAAAACCGCCTTTCACGAGGTGGTTTTTTATTTATAAGCTAATCGAGTTTTAGCATCACGCAATAAAGCATCTAGGTTGTATAAAATAGCTTCTCTGTCCTTTTCTGGTAGTTCGTTAATATCTTTTAACCTACGCAACATATCAGAGTTCTTAAACAGCTCGTTAGTATCTGTTTCTCCTGCTAAATAAGCAACGGTAGTATTTAATAATTCTGCTAATCTTTTTACGGCATCAATAGACGGATTAACGTCATCACGTTCGTATTTACCAATAACAGAGTGATTGGTATTAAGAAGTTTGGCAACCTCATTTTGAGATAATCCTTTTTCTTTTCTACAATCACGTAAACGCTTACCAAATGTACTCATACGAACAGTTATAATGCTTATTTAAACAAGTTTGTCAAATATACTGTTCAAAAATGGAATAAAAAAGCGTGATATGATTTTGTTAAATAAGTTATATATAGTAGTTTTGATGCAAATATGAACAAGTAAATATTTTTGAAAATGTTTAATGCTTCCAATCCAAACAATTACGAATACATCACAAAGCACTTAGAAATTCATATTCTAGGTGGAATAAAGACAACTAAATTAGAAAGTTTACGGATTACTTTAAGTATTCAGAAACTAAAACAAGATAATGTACTACGCCATACGATTGATTTATATAATGATAATCAAGTAGAAAAGTTTGTACGTAAAGTAGCAGAGCGATTAGAGATAGGAACATCTATAGTAAGACGGTGCCTTCAAGAATTAACAACAGCATTAGAAAGCTATCGTTTTTCAGTATTGGAAAAGGAAGCAGAAGACAATAAACCCTATTTAAAAGAACTTACAGGCGCAGAGGAAAAAGATGCTATGAAATTCTTAAAGCGTAAGGATTTGCTGGTTAAAACAAATGAACTGATTGGAAAGTCAGGAGTTATCGGAGAACAAACCAATAGATTATTAATGTATTTGATATTTACGTCTCGTAAAACAAATAATCCCTTGCATTGTATCAGTCTAGGAAGTTCAGGAGTTGGAAAAACACATTTACAATCCAAAGTATCGGAACTCATACCCGAAGAGGATAAAGTAGAAATAACGGTATTATCTGCCAATGCTTTTTATTACTTCAATAGAACGGAATTACAGCACAAGTTGATTTTAATAGAAGATCTGGACGGTGCGGAATCAGTCCTCTACCCTTTGCGTGAATTACAATCTAAAAAAAGAATAACAAAAACAGTTGTACATAAAGATACAAAAGGAACTACACGAACAATCCATTTAACGGTTGAAGGTCCAGTAAGTGTTGCAGGGTGTACCACTCAAGAAAGTATTTACGAAGATAATAGCAATAGAAATTTCTTACTCTACATAGATGAATCGGCGGAACAAGATATCCGTATAATGCAATATCAACGTTTAATTAGTGCGGGAAAAATAAATACAGAAGCGGAATACAAGGCAAAAGAATTATTACAAAATGCACAACGAATATTAAAGCCAATAAAGGTTGTAAATCCTTATGCAATGGCACTTAGTCTTCCACAATCAGTATTTAAACCAAGAAGAACCAATAGCCATTATTTACAGTTTATAGAAGCGATTACTTTCTACAAACAATTTCAAAGAATACAACACGTAAATGAAGATACTGGAGAGGTGTATATAGAAACTACCATCGAAGATATTCAAGAAGCAAACGAATTAATACAAGAAGTTTTACTCCGAAAAAGTGATTTACTAAATGGTGCATGTAGAAGTTTCTTTGAAATGCTCAAAGCATATTTAAAAGCCAATACACAAACAACATTTACCAATGCTGAAATACGTAGAACATTACGCATCAATCCTAGCAATCAAAAACGATACATGTTACAACTACAATTAGCAGATTTAATACAGAAAGCCAAAGGAGATAAACGCAAAGGGTATATCTATGAGGTAGTGAATTATGACGATTACGAAAACACCAATAAACAGATAGAAACGCTTTTAAAATCTACAGTAGAAATCTTAGAGGTTCAAAGTAGTTCATAATGGTTCAATCGTCAAAATGGACTAATAGCATATCTGTAAATCAATCTATTACACAAGTGGTTCAGTAAAACTCAAAAAACACATACCGAAGTGAAAAAATTAAAGCTACAAAACAAAAGTTACAAGGTATTAGTTGCCAATTACAAAGAGTGGTTAGATATACTAGGATATGCAGAAAGTACGGTGTATTACTTACCAAATCACTTACAAGAGTTCTTTTATTATGCGGAACAGCAACACATCAATAGTTTAGATGGGATTACCTCACAAACCATAAAAAACTACTACAAGGAATTACAACAGAGAACTAATGAAACAAGAGAGGGTGCATTAAGTAAATCCTATTTGAATAAACATCAACAAGCCTTAAAGAAGTTTAAAGAATATTTAC
>Ga0209395_1005837_pt1 | contig 13643 bp, 7 predicted proteins | sample GOMGulsemesocosm_3_FD_184635 | JGI IMG/M metagenome (GOLD analysis project Ga0209395, IMG submission 184635) | Methane-oxidizing microbial communities from mesocosms in the Gulf of Mexico - GOM9D Gulf of Mexico (SPAdes) (version 2) | ecosystem: Environmental > Aquatic > Marine > Cold seeps... | reverse complement strand
CAAGTTTGTCTTTGTTGATATGAGTAAGCTGTTTAAAGTCATCACCATTATTATCAATAGTAAATACATCTTTTGGTGAATTTAAGGTATGGCGAGTAAAGTAAAGTTTGCTGCCATGGCTAGTGACATCACCATTGCTACCGACATTATAAATTTTACGTACTTCATCAAACTCAGGGGTAATAGAGAAAATGCTTTTTTGACCAATATCCTGCGCGACAACATACAAAGATTTATTATCAGGTGCGAAAGCTAAGCTACTGATTGAGCGATCCCAATCACTGGCTACCGCACGGGTTTTTCCCGTTCTGTTATCACGCAACTGTAGAGTAAACTTATCCGCTTCATAACCTGGTGTTTTCATCGCTTTATAAGCAAGAAATCGTCCGTTAGATGAATAAACTGGACTAGCATCCCAGGCTTTATTTTTTTCAGTAATATTTTTTAAGTTAAAGGCAGATTGCCCTTGCGACAGTGCTACTTCAAAAATATCAAAGTTAGTCGTCCAGGCATGATTTTTTGCCGCATCTTTACTTGAAGAGTCTTTTGCAGAAAATGCTAATGAAGTCCCTTCAGGGTGGATAGTTACTTGGCCTATGCCAGCATAATCACTCTGCCAGTTCGGCATAATATCTTGAGCTTTAGTTAACAAACCTTTTTTATCAAGGTGAGCAACAAACAAATGTTCTTTATATTCTGTTGACCATTCATCCCAATGACGAACCATCAATTGATCGTAGGCTCGAATATTATATTTTTTTGCTTCATCGGCTTTTTTGGCAGCAACAGTACAAGCTAAATTTTCACAGCCCGGTTTAACGGTAAATGACAACGCAAACACTTGGCCATTTTTAGCGAGTTTAAAACCATTAACATCAAGTGGAAAATCAGATACTTGTTTAGCGATTTCTTCATTTAACTTTTTTTGCCAAATTTGGCTACTGCCACTACGTGAAGATACAAAGTACACCGATTGGCCATCATCAGCCCAAACAACATTGCTCTCACTTTCATCGTGGTCGGTAAACTGGCTGATTTTACCTGTTTTGATGTCTTGTCGATAAAGGTGGTTATCGCTAGCACTTTTTTTCAAACCATAAATTAAGCTATCGCCTTTTGGAGAGACAGTAACATCATGCAATTGGTTTAATTGGTTTAATTTTTCGACGGTAAAGATTTCATTGTCTACGTGGGCATTTACACCTGTTGACAAGGTTGCTGCAAGAGAAAAAGCAGCAAGAGTAAATAGTTTTTTCATTTTTAATCTCATGTAGCACAGTTACAAATTTTGAGTGCAGCAAGAATATACAATCTCCCTTTGTTAAGCAATATAACAGGAGTCAGTGAGCTGTTTAACTTTGTAAACTATAATCTCCGCAGTGGCATAATAACAAGCTAAAATTAGCCAATAAAAAACGCCAGCTTGGATCACAAGCTGGCGTTTTTATTAATTTTTGATAGAGCTTTTAAATAAGCTCGTTATTTAGCTGCTTGCTTAGCTTTTTTATCCGCTTTTTCTTGGCGACGGTCTTCAATAATATTTTGAATATCTCCACCAATGTGACTTTCACCACGCTCTTCAGCTAGTGCTATTTGGCGTTGGCGTTCAGCATAACGATTGCGTTGCTCATCAGTGACCTTGTCATGACAACGGTGACAACTAACACCTTTAACGTAATGCTCGCCCTTCTTCTCTTCTTCCGTTAAGGGAAAACGACAAGCAAAACATTGGTCGTACTGACCTTGCTCTAACTCATGATTAACAGCAACACGACCATCAAAAACAAAACACTCACCTTCCCACATTGTCTCGTTACTTGGTACTTCTTCAAGGTACTTTAAGATGCCACCTTCAAGGTGATAAACCTCTTCAAAGCCCTGCTCCTTAAGATAAGCTGTAGATTTTTCACAACGAATACCACCAGTACAATACATAGCAACTTTCTTGTGTTTGTTTTTATCTAAATTCTTGGCTACATAATCAGGAAATTCACGGAAAGTTTCAGTGTTGGGATTAATAGCATTTTTAAAGGTACCAATCTCAATTTCATAATCGTTACGAGTATCAACCAAAACTACATCGGGATCAGAAATTAAGGCATTCCAATCTTTTGGTTTCACGTAAGTACCGACCACTTGGTTAGGATCAATACCTTCAACACCCATGGTGACTATTTCTTTTTTCAATTTCACTTTAGTGCGGTGAAAAGGATTTTCTTCAGTGTAAGATTCTTTATGAACAATGTTGTCTAAACCAGGCTGTTCGCTAAGGAAAGTGAGTACTGACTCAATGCCTGCTTGTGGGCCGGCGATAGTACCATTGATACCTTCTGCTGCTAGTAATAAGGTACCTTTAACATCAACACTGACCATTTTATTTGATAATGGCTCGCGCAAATCTTCAAAAGCATCTAAACGTACGAATTTATAAAGTGCACAAATAGTAATAGCGTTGCTTGATTCTGCAGTGGCAGATAACTTTTTTTCTGATGAACTCATAGAGTCTCCATTGAACTAGCTGGAACGTAAATCCAGTGCTGTAGATTAAAATATTTTAAACGGATAAAGAACTTGATCTAGATCAAGATTTCTAGGGCGCGCATTTTAGCAGAATTATTGGGGAATGAACATAGCTCACTAATTAAGCGAACTATGAATTACCGTGTAAGGTTAAAGTCTCAAACTGAATAATTTATTATTCAGTTTCGAGCTCTAATAATTTAGCCTCAATAATATTGATTTGCCATTGGTTGGCTTTATACGCTTTTGCCAACGTTAATGCTTTTGTATAATAATCTATTGCCAAATCAGTATTATCTAACTGCATATAAGTCGCAGCAATACTTTTAGTGTACTCAACCGAATAGTCAAAGCGTTTTTCAGTATTTTGTAATACTTTCAATGCCGCTTTTGGTGAATCAAAGTGCCCGGCATAACTAGCCTGCATAATGATAAAAGCTTGTTCGGACGAGGGTAGCTTTTTTTTCATTTTTGCCATAAACGCTGGAATATCAGCTTGTCTGTCTTGTCGGTAAAAGTAACGGATAGCTGACTTGATACTGGGTGTTGGTATCGGTTGATTTATAGCTAACGATGATAAGACTTTTTGATAATGCGCAAGAATTTTCTCCGGCGTCATTGAACTCTCTAATTTTTTATTGGGAACACGCCATGAGTTGAATATATTTTTTAAATCCGCTCGTAGCGCAACTAAGTTGACAGAATTGTGATTTTCACTAGGGTAATGTGCAAAATGCCAGTCAATATTTTTAGGCTGACTTTCATCTAATAATTGTAATACGCCATATACCCCTTGCCTCTCTTCATCGCCTAAAGATAAATATAATGACGTTGGTTTATGTTTACTCTTACCAATAAAGCCTTTCGCTTTTGTCATAATCTCATGGTCATTCAACCAAACTGAAGGACTCATAGAGACAAAGTTTTCGAAAGAGCTAGGCGATTCTAACAAGGCGTTCAATACAAATAAGCCCCCCATCGAATGCCCAACCAGTATTGAGTTGTTAGCGGTCCGATAATGACTGTTTATATAAGGTTTAAGTTCTTTCTCTAAAAACGTTAAAAATAACTCTGCTTTACCACCATCTTCTTTTTTGAAAGGGGCTGTTAATCCTGCCGGTGTCATATATTGGCGATAAACATCCGTACCTTTATCTGCAATGCCTACCAAGATAACATCCGGAATTAATTGTGCTTTGTTTGCTAAGAAATCCAACATGCCTGATACACCATGAAAGATATAATCACCATCTAAAAGGTAAATAACCGGATAATTCGCTTCCTTATTGCTTTGGTAGCTCTCTGGCAATAAAACTTGAATTTCACGCTCTTCATTTAAATGAGTTGAATTGAGTTTTAACCTTTCTCCAATTGATAACTGAGCGGCTAAGCTATATTGTGGAGAGAATAAAATGAGGAGAAAAAATAATTGAATCGTTTTTTTTATCATTAAAAGTTCCTTTGATTATCTTATAACTGATCGTTTTTTATGGTGGTAATGTACACATTTAGCAAAACTTACTCAACCAACACCAATTGATAATCTAAAACATTAGTTTAATCATGAATGGGCAAAACAATATTCGCAACGGCACCTTGTTCATCCACTCTGTTAGCTAATGTTAAGTTACCACCATGGTTAACGATGATTTGTCGGCTAAATACTAGACCAATGCCACAGCCATCCGTTTTAGTGGTATAGAAAGGCACAAAAATATTATCTGCATTATTTATACCTGTACCTTGATCAGCGATGTTGATTGCTATCGTGTCATCTTTTTGCTGCCACTCAATCGTAATAATGCCCCTGCTATTATCCAACATGGCTTGTTGAGCATTTTTAATTAAATTCACCAATACTTGCTGCAGTTGTTTTTCATCGCCATAAATAACTAACGGCTGGCCGGAAAGTTGGATATTGTGATCGTCAAACAGTAATAACATCGACTTTAACAAATCAGCTAATTCAAACAGGGTTTTCTCAGGTTTAGGCAAACAACTAAACTCTTGATAGCGCAGTAAAAACTCATTAAGAGATTGTGCTCGCTCAGCGATAACCGCTAAGCCCTCTTCTAAATCCTCAAAGAGCTCGGTGTTGTCTATTGAGCTATTGCCTGCTGAGCTGTTATTCTCTGAGATAGTTTGTTCTGTCATCAAAGATTTTTGATTCACTATCAGCCGTATAAGTGTATCGCTCAACGAAGCAATCGGTGTTAACGAATTATTAATTTCATGACTTAATACCCGTAATAGCTTTTGCCAAGCTTGCCGCTCTTCTTCATGCAATAGCTTTTGAATATCAGTAATAAAGACTAATTTATGCCTATCACCTTGTTCGAAGTACTCGTCCGTATGAATAAACACCTTTTTCTTATGGGCTTTAATTTCAAACTCTGTAACTTGACGACTTTCATGTGTTAACACATCTTGCAAACCCAAGGTACTTATAGGCCAGCCAGAAACTTCATCAAAGTGACATGAAAATAACTTCTCTGCTGCGGGATTCATTAAGATGATATTACTATTTTTATTGACTGCAACAATAGCGACATCTATTTGTTTGATCACTATATCTAACAAAACTTGACGTTCTTTACTGATCAACTCTTGCTCAGCCAATACAGACGAAAGACCATTGAACACCAGATTAAATTCTTTTAATGCACCTTGCCCTTCATAGTGATTAGCCCTAATAGCATGGTCACCTGCTTGCATAGCTGAGATTAAATTTGTAGAGGTTCTTAATTGTGATACAACTTTACTTCGGATTAAAAAAGCACCATAGAAAACACTGACCAATAACAAAAACATTAGCATTATCTTTAAAAAGATCGACAGTTCATGATTATACAGAGCATAAAAGAGAAACGCCGTTGGTAATAATCCAATAAACAGGGCTATACGTAATAGCTGATTTTCAAAAGGAACTTTTGTCGTACATTTCTCATTAATCATAAATTGTTTGCTGTATTAGTTTTTAGCCCAAATGTTAGGGTCTGTTGACCTTTCGAGATTATTTTTGCAGCGATTTGTTGGGGATTTATACAAGGCAGAGGCTTTGTCATGTGGTTGTTCCACATAAAAAGGCGATAACGCAGTAAAAATGCCCAACAAACGCTGTCCGAAGGATTCGGCTAAAAGCGTTTTATTCTTTGTTGAGTAATATTTGCTTAGAATGACTAGGCTACACACTACTCGCCGCGATTAAAACGCTTTACTCTCTTTTAAAGAAGCGCACAAAATTTAACCCTGAAAGATCAACATCCCCTCGTTATTTACAGTTTATGTTTTTCTAAGCGGCGATAATAAGAGCTTCGGCTTAAGCCTAAAGATTCTGCGGTTTCATGACCATTATTATCAAAGCGTGCCAGCCTATCGACGATAATTTGTCTTTCTATAACCTCTAGGGTATCACTTTCACTATCAATTCCGCTTAGGCCAGTGTTTGTAGCATCTTTTGTCGATTGCTGCGGTGCAAGCCCTAAGTCTGCAGGACTAATCTCTTCATTCTGACTAAGGAAGATGGCCCGTTCTATCATATGGCTTAGTTCACGAATATTACCCGGCCATTGATAATGCTGCAAAGCCTCAATAGCCTCTTTGCTTATCAAAGGGGCTGTTAAAGCATACTTGCTGGCAAACTGTGTTAAAAAATATTGTGCTAGTGGCAGAATGTCTGCACGGCGCTCTCGCAAGGCTGGGATCTTAATTTCAATGGTATTAATACGATACAACAAGTCTTGTCTAAACAGGCCTTGCTCAATAAGACGATTTAAATCAGCATTAGTGGCCGAAACTAAACGTACATCGACTTGTTGTGTTTTAGCGCTGCCCACTTTTTCAAATTGTTTTTCTTCTAATACTCGCAACAATTTAGCTTGTTGTGATAAAGGGATATTGGCAATTTCATCTAAGAAAATGGTGCCACCTTCTGCTAGCTCAAAACGGCCAATGCGTGATTCTTTGGCATCAGTAAAGGCACCTTTGACATGGCCAAACATTTCACTTTCAAACAAACTTTCAGTAATGGCTCCCATATTCACCGAGATTAAACTCTGCTGATGACGTAAAGAACATTGATGTAAATAGCCGGCAAACATGCTTTTACCGGTACCATTTTCACCGGTAAACAAAATATTCATATCACTTTTAGCTAGCTTGGCCAGCTGTGCCAACAGTTGCTGCATCACAGGAGAGTGAGCAATAACATTTTCATTTTCAACGCTTGTTTGGGCTTTTAGTAGGGCATTTTCTTGAGCAAGTTTCTGGCCTTTTTTAGCGATTGTTTGAATATGCACCTGTGCTTGCAATATGTTTAATAGTCGCTCATTTTTCCAAGGCTTTTGCACAAAGTCCGCAGCACCTTGTTTCATCACTTCAACCGCAATATCAACACTGCTATAACCTGTCATCACGACAATCGGCATATCTTCATCAAGATCACGTATTTGACCAATTAATGTCAAACCTTCTTTGCCCGATGTGGTGTCATCTTGATAATTTAAGTCAATCAGCGCGACGGAGAAGCTGCGTCTTGCTAACACTGTCAGTAATTCCGCAGGAGAGCTAACCGTAACAACTTGATAATTTTGCGATTTAAGCAATAATTTCAACGTTGTTAAAATACGCGGGTCATCATCAGCAACCAAAATTGAAGGCGTTGCTGAGAAGGTGGTTTTCGATAGGCTTGAAGAAGTAGCTGTGGTCATGTTTTCCATATCAGTAGCAAAGGATAAAAGTAATTTGCAGACAATATTTGACTATATCTGATGATAATACCTTATGGTCTTATCATCATACTCAAGTATTGTCTGCGTTTGAGCTAAAAGTGTACTTATTCAGTTGACTTAATCATGATGCAAAGCATCACTTGGCTCCATCAATACCACTTTTCGAGTTGGCACATAAGTCGCAATAACCACAATGAAAACAATCAACAATGGTATGCCCACTAAACCAATGACATAACTCGTTTGATTGATAACCATGGTATCTGTCATACGATCTACCACCCATAATGACAAAGTAACACCGATACTTAAACCTATAATCAATTGCCATAATGCTTTTTTCATAAACAGCGTCATAATTTTACTATCACTGGCACCTAAAGCCCTACGAACACCAATTTCTTGAGTACGCTGACTAATACTGTTTGCAGCTACAGCATAAATACCGCTAGCCGCTAAGAATACCGCGATGACACCACAAAACAAAAAGATCTTTGAGATAGCTGATACTAAAATCATTGGTTGTGAAATCAAGTCATCATAACTTTGAACATTATAAGCCGTGGCATTGTTATTCACTTCATTAATGGCCTGCTGAAGTGCCTTTTGAGCAAGTGCTTGCGAGCCATTATAATGAATGGCTACGTTTATCCGAGTAAAGCCTATACCGTCTAACATAAAGTAAGAGCTGTATTGTTCACTCGACGTGCGCATCGCTGAACCATGAAAAGTATCAGAGACAACACCAATAATCGTTTGCCAGCCGCCTTCTCTTTGGGTATCTCTCATAGCACGGCGTACTCGTTGTCCTACCGCATCACCATCAGGAAAAAAGTCTTTAGCTATTGATTCATTAATAATAATGGTATCAATCTCCTCACTAATATCGTCTACGCTAAAGTCACGCCCTTGTATGACTCGCATACCTAACGCTTTCCATGCATCACGAGAAGCTACTTCATTATTCGAATATGGGTTTTCGTTATAAACTGCAGCAGCTCGTCCCTCAATTTCAAAGTAACTTGCTCCCTCACCTCTACCCGGTAATTGACTCATAAAAGTGACCCCTTCAATATTAGGCATATTCATTAAGGTATCCTTAAGGTCATAATAAAATGCCGTACGTTTAAGGGTATCGCTTAGCTCAAAATCAGTATCTCTTCGTATGGGATAATCTTCACTCGGTAACTCAACCGTTGCGGTAATTCGCTTATTGGTATCAACACCATAATCAGCTTGTCCGGCGGAATAACTGGTAGATAATAAAATAGTGGCAATAACCAGCACCACACATGAGAGTAAAATCTCACTGATAACCAATATTTGGCTGGCTCTGGCGGCTTTTTTGCCTTGCGCGCCACGAGTTCCATCTCGTAGCACCGCATTAAAGTCACCCGACATTGCTCGCCATGCAGGGATAAACCCAGTAATAGCAATCATAAGTAAAACAGCAACAACCAATAATACAATGGCATCGGCATCTAAACTCACCTGCCACCAAAACGGCTTAGCCTGATTAACCATAAACATTTGTTCAAAAACAGTATTACTTAACTCTAATCCCCAACCAGCAAATAAAATCGCTAAGAAACCGCCAACCGTACAAATAAAAATACTCTCAAGCAGCATCTGCAGGATCAAACGTTTTCGTGGCACCCCTAAAGCAACACGAATGGCGACTTCTTTGAAACGCTCATTAACACGAGCCAGTAATAAGTTACCCACATTAATACATGAAAGTAATAAGATTAAAAAAACAACAACCGCCATGGTAATGAATATTGAGTAAAATTGGGTAATACTCGCTTTTTTATGGGGAATTGCTCTTAAGTAACCTTCAAAGTCATCAAGACGCCAGCGCATGTTATCGGGTAAACTTTTAACAATTTTTTTATTGAGTAATGCTAATTCTTGTGAGAATGCTTCAAGCGATACGTCTTCTTTCAATCGTGCATAGGCAAACAACCAGCTACGAGATCTGTCAGTTGGTGTTAGCTGTTTTTGCTCAATAGGTACCCAAGTTTGCGCTGTCATTGGAAAAGAAAAACCTGCTGGCATAATCCCCACAACACGGGTAACAACAGCATCAACTAAGATGGAGCTATCAATAATATCCTTATCCGCTAAAAAGTATTGTTGCCAAACATCATAACCAAGCACGATAACGGGCTCTGCACCTTCAAAATGATCTTGTGCAATAAGGCCACGACCCATAATGGGTTTTACCCCGGCAAACTCAAAGACATTCCATTCTATATCTACTGAATTATATTTTCGCGTTGCCGCGTTATTGTCTGATTTACCTATCAGTGCCGTACCTTCATCGTAAATGCCAAACTCAGCAATGGAGTCAAGTTCATTTCGTACGGTTAAAAAATCATAGGCATCGACGCCCCTTCGAGACAAGTGACTCGGGTCAAACTGTGCTTCAATTGAGATAACTGCGCTGTCTTTATTGAGTAAAAGTGGTTTAAAGACTAAGTTACTCAATAAGGAGTAAGTATATAAAGTTAATCCCAAACCAATAGCGACAATGAATACGGTAAGGGCAGTAAAAATCGGCTTTTTATGTAGCAGTCTCGCTGCATATTTTATATCAAGAGTTATAGACACCTGAAAATCCTCATTTTAGATTACGACTACACAGCTATTGCTGTAGGTGCTTGGCTAGGTTGATCGGCGACTATCTTGCCATCAAATACCTCAATCATGCGCTCGGCTCTGGCAGCTGACCGTGGGTCATGCGTCACCATACAAATGGTCGCCCCTTCTTGATGTAATTGATCTAGTAACGCCATCACTATCTGGGCATTTTTCGAGTCTAAGTTACCTGTCGGCTCATCCGCTAGAATAATGGCTGGTTTAGCTGAAATTGCACGCGCTACCGCTACACGCTGTTGTTGACCACCGGAAAGTTGTGAAGGAAAGTGATCAGCACGGTGTAACATATCCACTTTTTCTAACGCTGACTTAACCATAGCAGCACGCTCTTTGGCATCAAAGTCACTACGGTAAGTTAAAGGTAATTCAACATTCTCTGCGACAGTTAGATCACTGATCAAATTAAAAGCCTGAAAGATGAAACCTATCTCTTTGTTTCTTATTGCTGAACGTTCATCTCTGTTTAAATCAGATACGTTATGACCTGCTAAGGTATAATTTCCGCCACTTGAGGTATCTAATAAACCTAATAGCGATAATAAGGTCGACTTACCACAGCCTGATGGCCCTGAAATTGATAAGTATTCACCTTTATTAATGCGCAAGTTAATATTATTAATAGCATGAGTTTCAACATCATCAGTAAAAAATACCTTTTGAATGTCTGTGAGTTCCACTAAAGCTTGTGCTGTATTATTATTTTTCATCACGTCCTCCTAATTTACGTCAATGGTTTGTTGTTTTTCCCAGGCTGAAATATCAGAAATAATAATATTATTTCCTGCAACTAAACCTGAAGTTATTTGAATATATTGTGTCGATGTTTGGCCAAATTGAATATTGACTTTATCTGCTTGGCTACCGTCTTCAGTTAACAAATAAACGATTGCTTTACTGTTCTCACTGGCAAACATAGGCCTTTTTACAAAAAGGGTATTCTCTATGTTGGCAATGGCAATAATGCCATTGACGGTAAGATCTGGGCGCGCATCTTTGGGCATATCGCCAACAAGCTCAATATCTACTTGTACAGAGCCGTTTACTACAATGGGGTTAATACGTTGCACTATGCCGGAAATTTTACTATTACGGGTATCAACCGTCACGGACTGACCTAGTGCCACATCTTTGATTTGTTTTTCAGGTACACGTAACTCCGCAATGAATTCACCACTTCGTGCCAGCCGCGCAAGATTGCTGCCAATAGTTACTTGTTGACCTAACTCCATCGGCATTGCTTGTACAATACTGTCCATGGTGGCATGTACTTTTAGCGACTCAACTTGGTGCTGCGCTCTTTGATAAATTTTTCGCATGCGATTCAGGCGAGCTTGGTACGATTTTGACTGAGCAATGAGGCTTTCTTGCTTTTTATTTAACCGCTTAATCTCTAGCTGCCAACGTTCTTTATATTGCGCAACGTCTATTTTGACTTCTTCGTGGGCAATATGTGAAACAGCAACAGTGCCTTTATCTAACAATTTTTTCTGGGCGTTATAGGTTAATAGCGCTCGCTCATGATTAAGTTTTTCATTAATTACCGCAGCTTCTTGATCTAACAACTCTGAGGCAAGCGATACATTCAGTGCATTAGTTTCAGCCACCATTTCTTCTAATTGCCACTTGGTTTCTTCAAGTTGCTGTATTAATTGCGGGTTAGATAACTCTAATAATAAATCACCTTTTTCTACCTTAGCACCGGCTTTTATCAAAATACGTTCAACACGCCCTTCAACATTAGTGGCTACCCAGCGAATATCTTTAGGTACTAATACACCCACACCACGAACGGCGATGTTAAGTTGACCACGTTGCACTGTTGCCGTTATCAACTCCGCTTGGTCAACCTGATAGGTTGATGAGTTACTTGATAGGTTAACAAGTAAAGAGACTGCCACAACTGAAATACCTGCAAGGGAAAGCCATTTTTTAAAGTGAGTATTTTTATTTTTCTTAGTGCGAACAATATCCATAATTAAGCCAATTAATAATTCATGACATTGATAAAGCAACCACCATACCAAATAATAATTAATCACTATTTACAAATAGTTAGTTACAAAGAAGTTACAAATAATCAGCTTTAATCTCGATATCGAGACGGGTTGTTATAAGGGGAATTTCGATTTCGAGATTGGTGAGGTATACATATAAAAGACTTATTGCTATTTCCTTAAGTCCCTGAAATTATCATGCAGAAACGGCTATCAGCAAAGTGATACGACCACTATAACTGGACCTTCTACCAACCATAAGCAGCGTGAATAATGCTTATTTAGTCAAATGATTCGTAGTGTGCTGAAAATCAGGTAAAATAGAGGAAAAGTTTGTCCTGATTGCTGATTATTATTAATTAGTTAATGTTATTAAAATATTAAAAGCTAAAAGAGAGTATTAAATGAGTCTTTATTTAGAATATATAAAAGAAATTGAAAGCCGTAAGAATGATCTTGGCCTAGCACCTAAACCTATTGATAGCGCTGATTTATTAGCTGAAATTATCACGCAAATTAAAGATCAAGGGAATGAGTACCGAGCTGACTCACTTAACTTCTTCATCTACAATACCTTACCAGGCACAACTAGTGCTGCCGGTGTAAAAGCTACATTTTTAAAAGAAATCATTCTAGGTGAATTCGTTGTTGCAGAAATTACACCTACCTTTGCTTTTGAATTGTTATCTCATATGAAAGGTGGCCCTTCAATTGAAGTATTGCTTGACCTTGCATTAGGTAACGATACTGCGTTAGCAACTCAAGCTTCAGACGTATTAAAAACACAAGTCTTTTTATATGACGCTGATACAGCACGTATTGAAGCTGCTTTTAAAGCCGGCAACGCAGTTGCTAAAGACCTTCTTGAAAGCTACGCACAAGCTGAGTTTTTCACTAAGCTTCCTGAAGTAGCAGAGAAAGTTGAAATCGTTACTTATATTGCTGGTGAAGGTGATATCTCTACTGATTTATTATCTCCGGGTCATCAAGCTCACTCACGTGCTGACCGTGAATTACACGGCCAATGCATGAGCACTCCAGAAGCTCAAGCAGAAATTAAAGCATTACAAGTTAAGTACCCTAACGCAAAGGTAATGTTAATTGCTGAAAAAGGCACTATGGGTGTTGGTTCATCTCGTATGTCTGGTGTTAATAATGTTGCATTATTGGCAGGTAAACAAGCAAGTCCATACGTACCATTTATCAACATAGCCCCAGTAGTTGCGGGTACTAACGGTATTTCTCCAATCTTCCTTACTACAGTAGATGTAACTGGTGGTATTGGTCTTGATCTTAAAAACTGGGTTAAGAAAGTTGATGCAAGTGGCAACGCAGTTGTTGACGCAAATGGCGATGCTGTTTTAGAAGAAGCTTACTCAGTAGCGACTGGCACTGTATTAACTATCGACACTAAAGCGATGAAGTTATACAACGGTGACAAAGAACTTGCTGATATCTCTTCAGCCTTTACACCACAGAAAGTCGAATTCATGAAAGCAGGCGGTTCTTACGCAGTAACATTTGGTAAGAAATTACAAACGTTCGCAGCTGAAACTCTTGGCGTAGCAACACCACCTGTATATGCAACTTCGAAAGAAATTTCACATGAAGGTCAAGGTTTAACCGCTGTTGAAAAAATATTTAATAACAACGCTGTTGGTGTAACGTCTGAAACACCATTACATGCGGGTTCAGACGTTCGCGTTAAAGTGAACATTGTTGGCTCTCAAGACACGAC
>Ga0209395_1005836_pt1 | contig 13644 bp, 11 predicted proteins | sample GOMGulsemesocosm_3_FD_184635 | JGI IMG/M metagenome (GOLD analysis project Ga0209395, IMG submission 184635) | Methane-oxidizing microbial communities from mesocosms in the Gulf of Mexico - GOM9D Gulf of Mexico (SPAdes) (version 2) | ecosystem: Environmental > Aquatic > Marine > Cold seeps... | reverse complement strand
CGATTCAACTCAGCGACCTCAGTAGCTGTTTCAGCAACAGTCCCAACCCTTGGACTTATTGCTCGTAATAAATCCCGATCGGAGATAATTCCCACTAACTCTGCATCTTCAACCACAAGCAAATGACGGAAACTTGCGTGATCAAATACTTCCTTGATCAGCTTGAGCGAACAATCCATTTCAACCGAAACAACTTTTGTTGTCATGACGTCTTCTAGTTTCAAAACACTCTCCACTTCTCTGGCTCTGCTTACAACATAATCAATCGGCAGCTTTATCACTACTTTTAATCACAATCTAGTACGCTCAGACACAAAAAAGGGGCCAACGGCCCCTTTTTTAAGAGAAAAGCTTAAACCTATGACTCGGCTTCAGCGCTCTCTTCGATCAACGCTTTCATGCTCAACTTGATACGGCCACGGCCGTCAACATCGAGAACCTTAACCTTAACCGTTTGACCTTCTTCAAGGAAGTCAGCAACATTTTCCACACGCTCATTAGCGATCTGGGAAATGTGCAGCAGGCCATCAGTGCCCGGCAGGATAGTGATGAACGCACCGAAATCAACGATACGTGCCACTTTACCTTCGTAGGTCGCACCGACTTCAGCTTCAGCACAAATCTCTTCAACGAGGTTCAAAGCAACGTTAGCTGCTTCTTTGTCGTCTGCGTAGATACGTACGGAACCGTCATCTTCGATATCAACCTGCGCGCCTGACTGCTCACAAATAGAGCGAATCATTGCGCCGCCTTTACCAATGATGTCACGGATTTTGTCCGGAGCAACTTTGACAGTCAGCATGGTTGGTGCGTTATCAGACAGCTCTTCACGAGATGCACCAATAACTTTACCCATTTCACCAAGAATGTGGAGTCGTGCAGCGTGAGCTTGCTCAAGCGCCTGTTCCATAATTTCTTCAGTGATGCCCTGGATTTTAATATCCATTTGCAGCGCAGTGATACCTTCGTGCGTACCGGCTACTTTAAAGTCCATGTCACCCAGGTGATCTTCGTCACCCAGAATGTCAGTCAGAACAGAATGACGATCGCCATCCTTAACCAGACCCATCGCGATACCAGCAACAGGAGCCTTAAGAGGCACACCTGCGTCCATCAAGGACAAGCTAGAGCCACAAACCGAAGCCATAGAGCTAGAACCGTTAGATTCAGTGATCTCTGACACGATACGGATGGTGTAAGGGAAGTCTTCAACCGATGGCAGTACCGCAGCAATACCACGACGCGCCAAACGACCATGACCGATCTCACGACGCTTAGGTCCGCTCATGAAGCCGGTTTCGCCTACTGAGTAAGGAGGGAAGTTGTAGTGCAACATGAAGTTATCAGTTTCGCTGCCACGCAGAGTTTCCATACGCTGTGCATCACGGATTGTACCTAGTGTTGCAACAACGATTGCCTGAGTTTCACCACGAGTGAACAGTGAAGAACCATGAGTCTTAGGCAGGTTACCGACTTCAACAGCAATCGGACGAACTGTTGTTGTGTCACGACCATCGATACGTGGCTGGCCATCGAGAATACGATTACGAACAACCGCTTTTTCCAGACCGCCAAACGCGCCTTCAACATCGCCAGCATCAACGTCATCGTTAGCCAATTGTGCAACAGCATCTTTACGCAACTCGCCAACACGTGAGTAACGCGCCATCTTGTCACTGATTTGGTAGGCTTCAGCCAAAGGTGCTTCAAAGCCAGCTTTAACGCTGTCTTTCAGAGCTGTATTTTCTACAGCAGGCGCCCAATCCCAAGCTTCTGTACCCACTGACTGAGCGAACTCAGCAACAGCAGAAACAACCGCTTGCATTTCAGCGTGTGCGAACAGTACCGCACCCAGCATCAGGTCTTCGTGAAGCTCTTTGGCTTCCGATTCAACCATCAATACGGCGTCTTGCGTACCGGCAACAACCATATCCAGATCGCTGCTTTCCAATGTTTCGTAGCTAGGGTTCAGCAGGTAGCCTTCTTCGTCAGTATAACCAACACGTGCCGCGCCGATTGGACCGCTAAAAGGAATGCCTGAGATAGCCAGTGCCGCAGATGTACCGATCAGTGCAGCGATATCTGGATCCTGATTTTTATCAGCAGACATTACCGTACAAACAACCTGTACTTCGTTCATGAAACCTTTCGGGAACAATGGACGAATCGGGCGATCAATCAAACGCGAAGTCAGCGTTTCCTTCTCGGAAGGACGACCTTCACGCTTCAGGTAACCACCGGGGATTTTGCCCGCAGCGTAAGTTTTTTCCTGATAGTTAACCGTCAGCGGGAAAAAATCCGCATCTGGACGAGCTGTTTTACGACCTACAACAGTCGTCAGTACAGCCGTGTCACCAATGGTGACCATAACCGAACCAGTCGCCTGGCGCGCAATGCGGCCAGTCTCTAATGTGACGGTGTGACCGCCGTACTGAAACGTTTTACTTACCGGATTCACGGAAGTACCTCGGAATTTTTAGTTGATTAACGACGTAAGCCAAGCTGACCAATCAGTTCTACATAACGGCTAGCGTTTTTACGTTTCAGGTAGTCCAGCAGTTTACGACGCTGATTTACCATGCGAATCAGACCACGACGTGAATGGTGATCTTTGTTGTGTTCTTTGAAGTGAGACTGTAAAGCTTCGATGTTTTTAGTCAGCAGCGCTACTTGAACTTCGGGAGAACCCGTATCACCAGTACCACGTGCAAATTCGCTTACAATCGCTTCTTTCTCTTGTGCAGTTAAAGACATTTTCTATTCTCCAAATGAATATGCATTAATTGATGGAATCACTAACTAATTACTGACTTATTTTTCTCCGGCTAAAACCTCCTGCTTTGTTGTTGTAAGCTTTGTCACTAGAGGACTAGTGACGGCAACTTACGCCTCAAATCAAAAGATTTTCTCTCGCCGAAAATATAACCCAGAACCACTTATCGATTCCTAACTATGCGCCCCGTGCATATCTACAGAGACATAGTAAAACCGATTAACAGACCACCTGTTAACCGGTCGATACCAGACGACTCGGCGCGATACGCCCGTCATCCATCACCTCACCGATCCCCACAAACTCATTTGCAGTATCGGCGTCCTTATTAAACAGCACCACCTTGCCCGAAGCCGTTATATTTGGCACAAACACAGGCTGGCCCTGTTTAAGATAACTCGCCGCAAGATCATTCAACTCAACCTTCGGCAATTCTTTTACAGCTTCCCAGGCTGGCTGCAACAATGCATCCAGTGCCTCGAAAACCTGCGTTGGCTCACCCTTTCCATCACAAGAGCCGGCAGCCATCGCTTGCAATTCTTCCAGTGTCATCATGGCGGCTTCATCAAAGCCACTGACACTTAAGCGGCGCAATGTTATCACATGTGCACCACAACCTAACAGCTCGCCCAGATCATCAACAAGATTGCGCACATAGGTACCCTTGCTGCATGTCAGCTCGATATCCAGTTCGTCATCCCTAATATCCAATAACTTTATGTCATAGATATGAATGGGGCGTGCTTTTCTTTCTACTTCAATGCCTTGTCGAGCCAGCTTATATAAAGGCTGCCCGTCTTTCTTCAGCGCTGAATACATCGATGGCACTTGCATGGTATCGCCAAGAAACGTCTGTAATGCCGCTTCAACCGTTTCACGATCAAGCGCTGGCACGGGCCGCTCCGCAATCACTTCGCTATCGACATCGCCACTGCCGGTACGAATACCCAGCTTGGCCGTGGTGCGATAGGTTTTATCGGCATCCAGCATGTACTGCGAAAACTTGGTCGCCTCACCCAAACAAATCGGCAACATGCCGGTAGCTAATGGATCAAGGCTACCGGTATGGCCAGCTTTAGCGGCATCAAAAACCCGCTTGACCCGTTGCAGCGCATGATTAGATGACAGCAGCAACGGTTTATCCAATAAAAAGATACCGCTTATTGCGCGGCCTTTTTTACGCCGGTTAGCCACTTATTCGTCACCAGATGACGAGTTTGAGCCCTGATCTTTTTTACGGGCCTCTTCAATCAAATTACTCAGATGCACACCGCGCTCAATGCTTTCGTCATAACGAAAGCGTAGCGCCGGTACGATACGTAATTTCATAGCACGCGCCAATTTACTACGCAGAAAACCACCACCACGAGTAAGAATGCCTAACGTCTGCTTACGCTCGTCATCGTCATTCTTACCGAGAATGGTAATATACACATCTGCATAGGCCAAATCACGACTGACATCCACGGCACTGACGGTCACCATACCCAGGCGTGGATCTTTCATCTCACGCTGAATCAGCCCCGCCAGTTCCTTTTGGATCTGATCTGCTACCCGTTGTCTACGACTTGAATCTGCCATGAGTATCGCACTCGCTTACAGCGAGCGCTGAACCTCGACAACGTCAAAGACTTCGATCTTGTCGCCAACACGCACATCGGTGTAGTTCTTCACGCCGATACCACATTCCATGCCGTTACGAACTTCGCTGGCATCGTCTTTAAAGCGACGCAGGGATTCCAGCTCACCTTCGTAGATCACCACGTCTTCACGCAGTACACGAATTGGCTTGCTACGGTAGATGGTACCTTCGATCACCATGGAGCCAGCAATAGAACCAAACTTCGGCGATGTGAAGACATCACGTACTTCGGCAACACCGACGATATTTTCTTTAAACTCAGGTGCCAACATGCCCGACAGCGCTTTAGTCACATCATCAACGATGTCGTAGATCACGCTGTAGTAACGCAGGTCGATGCCGCTTTTCTCGATCACTTTACGCGCAGAGCCATCGGCACGTACGTTAAAGCCAAAGATTACCGCACCGGTTGAAACCGCCAGGTTAGCGTCAGTCTCGGAGATACCACCAACACCACTGGAAACGATGACAACTTTTACTTCTTCGTTACCGATTTTCAGCAATGAACTGGTGAGCGCTTCCAGGGTACCACGCACGTCAGTTTTCAATACGATGTTCAGCACCTTCACGTCGCCCGATGTCATCTCGGCAAACATGTTTTCCAGTTGCAATGCTTGCTGTGACGCTTGCTGATCAGCCTTCATCTGTTCAGCGCGGAACTCAGCTACTTCACGGGCTTTCTTCTCGCTCGGCATCACATAGAATTCATCACCGGCTGCTGGCGTACTGGCCAGACCGAGGATTTCGACCGGAATCGATGGTCCGGCACTCTTAATCGGCTTACCATTTTCATCCAGCAACGCACGCGCACGACCCGATACTTGACCAGCCAGAACGATGTCGCCCTGCTTCAAGGTACCGTGTTGAATCAACAGTGTAGCAACAGCACCACGGCCTTTATCCAGGCGGGATTCAACCACGACACCACGGGCAGGCACGTTTTCGGCAGCCGTTAGTTCCAACATTTCAGACTGCAAGATCAATGCGTCAAGCAACTCATCAATGCCCTCACCCGTGTGAGCAGAAACTGGCATAAACTGTGTATCACCGCCCCAGTCTTCAGGGATAACTTCTTTAGCAGAAAGCTCGTTCTTAACACGATCAAGGTCGGCGCCTTCTTTATCAATTTTGTTAATCGCAACAACGATTGGCACACCGGCTGAACGGGCATGCTGAATCGCTTCTTCCGTCTGCGGCATCACACCATCATCAGCGGCTACAACCAGAATCACGATATCCGTTGCCTGCGCACCACGAGCACGCATTTCAGTAAAGGCAGCGTGACCCGGCGTATCGAGGAAACAAACCATGCCCTTATCCGTTTCAACATGATAAGCACCAATATGCTGGGTAATACCACCCGCCTCACCTGCGGTTACGCGGCTTTTACGAATGCAATCCAGCAATGATGTTTTACCATGGTCAACGTGGCCCATCACAGTCACAACCGGCGCACGAGGCACCTCATCACCGGTCACTTCCAGCAACTCATCTACAACCGACTGCTCAACATCACGCGCATCTTCAAGCACATAGGCATGGCCTATTTCTTCAACCAACAACACCGCCGTATCACGATCAATGCTTTGATTGATATTCGCCATGACGCCCATCTTCATCAGCGCTTTAATGATAACGTTTGCCTTCAGAGACATACGTGACGCCAGCTCAGAGACGGTAATATTTTCGGGAATTTTTACTTCTTTCATTACGGGGGCCGCAGGTTTGGCAAAGCCATGTTTTTTCAGGAACTTGGTTGGTTTAGCCAGCTTAGGCTTAACCAGATTGCGTTTTTTCACTTTAACGCCAGCAACCGGTGCTAGCTTATCGTCTTCCAGCACTTCCTCTTCCCAGCGCTCAGGCTTAGGTTTGGGTGCGGCTTTTTTAGACTTTTTAGCGTCAGCGGCTTTACGTTCTTCACGCTCAAGATCTTTACGTTCCTGCTCGCTAAGTTCGACAGGTTGCACAGGCTCGTTAGAAACTGCTTCAACAGGCGCTACAGGCTCAGCCTTATCTTTCTTACTGTCGGCTTGCTTAGCCGTTTGCTCAGCTTCCATCTGCTGACGAGCCGCTTCTTCTGCGGCACGCTTCGCCTCAGCTTCGGCTTCTTCCTTCGCGCGAACTGCTTCGATAGCTGCGATACGTGCAGCTTCTTCGGCTGCCAGCTTCTCGGCTTCGCCTGTTCGTTCGATTTCCTGTTCAAGAAGCTCGGCGTTCTTACCGGCTTCCAAGGAACTACGTTTCACGTAGGTACGTTTTTTCCGCACTTCAACGTTAACGGTTTTTCCGCCACGACCCTGCGTTGAGCCACTTTTCAGCTGCGTCGTCACCTTTCGGTTAAGGGTGATTTTCTTGGGCGCACCATCGCTTTCGCCATGACTGCGCTTCAAAAACTCGAGCAGCGTTTGTTTCTCGTCATTGGAAACCGCCTCATCAGCACTGCTGTGTTTGAGACCTGCTTCTTCCATTTGCTTGAGCAGTCGATCGACAGGCGCGCCAACAATCTCTGCTAATTTAGCTACTGTTACTTCAGACATGCTTAGCTCTCCTGTTCGTCAGCAAACCAGGGGGCACGCGCTGTCATAATCAAACTCGCCGCACGCTCTTCATCCAGACCGTCAATATCCAACAAATCATCCACTGCCTGATCGGCCAGGTCTTCCATGGTAATAATGCCTTGACTGGCCAATACAAAGGCCAGATGCTTATCCATGCCATCCATTTCCAGAAGATCCTGAGCAGGCTCGGCGCCCTCCAGCTCTTCTTCAGAGGCAATCGCCTGGGTCAGCAATACATCTTTGGCCCGCAGACGCAGTGCTTCGACGATGTCTTCATCAAAGCCTTCGATTTCCAGCATTTCATCAACGGGTACGTAGGCAATCTCTTCCAGTGAGGTAAAGCCCTCTTCCATCAGCAAGACTGCAACATCCTCGTCAACATCAAGACGCTCCATAAAGCGTTCAACGATGGCGACCATCTCTTCTTCTTGCTTGGCTTCAGCATCTTCAGCGGTCATCACATTGATGGTCCAGCCGGTCAGCTCGCTGGCCAAACGCACGTTTTGTCCGCTACGGCCAATGGCGATTGCCAGGTTGTCACCTGAAACCGCAACATCCATGGTATTGGACTCTTCGTCCATGATGATGGATTCAACTTCAGCAGGCGCCAGTGCGTTAATCACCATCTGTGCAGGGTTATCGTCCCACAGCACGATGTCGATGCGCTCACCCGCCAATTCGTTAGAAACCGCCTGTACGCGCGAACCGCGCATGCCTACACAGGCACCCACTGGATCAATACGTCCATCATTGGTTTTTACAGCGATCTTGGCACGAGTACCGGCGTCGCGTGCCGCGGCACGAATTTCGACAACCTGCTCGGCAATTTCCGGCACCTCAATTTTAAACAGTTCGATCAGAAACTCCGGCGCAGTCCGGCTTACTACCAGTTGCGGGCCACGAACTTCTTCTCCGACGGTCACTAACAGTGCGCGCAGACGATCGTTCATGCGGAAGATTTCTTTGGGGATCAAATGATCACGTGTCAGCTGCGCTTCGGCATTGTTACCCAGATCAATAATCACTTGATCACGGGTTACTTTCTTAACGGTGCCGTTCAGTACTTCACCAACACGGTCACGGTAAGCTTCAACAACCTTGGCACGTTCAGCTTCGCGAACTTTCTGTACGATAACCTGTTTGGCTGCTTGCGCGGCAATACGCCCAAACTCAACGTTGTCAATCGACTCTTCCCATACATCACCCAGCTCTAAAGAGGCGTCTTTTTCTTTCGCATCTTCAGGCGTGATGTGCATAGCGTCCATGAACTCAATTTCCTTGTCGCCTTCATCAAGCACAGTCCAACGACGGAAGCTGTCGTAGTCGCCAGTTCTGCGATCAATAGCAACACGGATGTCGACATGCTCGTCTTCCCCGTAACGTTTACGAGTGGCTGTAGCCAATGCTAACTCAAGCGCTTCAATGATGACGCTTTCCGGCACGCCCTTTTCATTGGAGACCGCTTCAGCAACCAACAATACCTCTTTACTCATTTCTTTTAGCCTCTTTAAAAACTTCGCGTTTTAGGGTCAACGAATCGTTAGACCAACGGCCCCTAAAAACGGGGGACTATATTTGCTTTCTCAACGGTTTCGATGGGCAGGATATATTCATGCCCATCAACCACAACAATCACTTCATCATTCTCAACCGCGCTTAACACACCGCGGAAGTTGCGACGCCCTTCAAAGGCGCTGCGTAATTTAATTTTCACTGTTTCGCCGATATAACGAGCGTACTGCTCAGCTTTAAACAGCGGGCGAGCCAGACCCGGAGATGAAACCTCCAACGTGTATTCACCCGTAATCGGGTCTTCCACATCAAACAGACTGCTGAGCTGACGACTGACTGCTTCGCAGTCTTCCACACCAACACCCGCCTCACTCTCGCGTTCAATGTAAACACACAGGACTTTTTCACGTCCGTGCACCACCATATCAAGACCCCAGAACTCAAGCCCCAGACTCACAACCACTGGCTCAACCAGTTCTACCAAACCCACATCACTGATCACTAAACTCTCCAGTCACCCTTACTTCAAGGTATAAAGCTTCAAGGCATAAAATTCAGGTATAAAAAAAGGGCGTAGCGCCCATTTATTAACCAGTAACAGTTATCGTTATATCGTTCAGAAAGAAAAAGCCCCAAATAGGAGCTTTTTCTTTCTGAACATGGCAGCGGGAACCAACAAACTATAACCCAGCCACCCCATAACAGGACTACCAATCAAGAGAAGTGAATACGCCTGGTTTATCTCGCAAAATCAAAAACCAACACTGCCCTTGGAAATCAAGGCGCTTATTATACATAAATAGCAAAAAATTAACAGCCCACACTCAAGAAAAAAGCAACGACAATACTTCCTGTAAAATCAATATCTTTTGCACATTTCAGCCACCCCAAAAAACACCCTAATCACCCTCTAAATCGTCCAAATCAAAACCCTGAATTTCAGCTTTATCTGCCAAGCCTCGAACATAACCATTAATCGCTTTCTGCCGACTCTGACCTCTCAAATACTGTGAAATCCAGTTTTTCAAAATCACAAAAGGCAGATCTTCTCCATCGACACGCTCATCAACGCGAATAATATGGAAACCGATCTCTGTTTCAACGGGCTGATCCGAAATTTCACCCTTAGCCATTGCCATCAATGCCGACTCAAAAGCTGGCACCGTTTGACCCTTTGATACCTTCCCCAAATATCCGCCATCGGTAGCCGACGAACAGGCTGACTCAGCACGCGCCACGTCATCAAAACACTGCGGGGTCTCGTTGATTTTTGCCAACGCAATCTCGGCTTTGGCTCTGGCCATATCGCGCGCAGCCTGATCGTTCAATGGGGCAGGATAAAAGATATGTGACGCCTCAAACTGCGGCGCCGTCGAAAAATTATCCAGGTTTTCGTTAAAGTAGCGCTCACAATCGGCGTCATCGGGTACCGGCACCTTGATCTGCACCGCCAACAGCCTTTCAATAGCCTCCTCAGGCTTGTTAACGACGCCGTCTCGATCACACAACCCCCACTTAATTGCTTCCTGCAACAGCAATTCTCGAATCACCAGCGCCCGCATCGCCGCCAATTTGGCGTGTTCCGGGGTTTCTGCCGAATGATTCGGCAATTCCTGGTCAATTTGACTCTGCGTAATCGCAATACCATTTACAGTGATAAATGCTACTTCCGTTGCGATCATACTTTTACCTCATAATGTCCAGCCACGACTGTGGCCGCCAAAGTGTTACTAACTGCATCCAAACTGAATGCCGACTTAAAATTAAAACCTGCCAGCCAACCATGCCGACACCACAACCTGCTCTACTGCGCCTTTTCGTCACCCAGCTCAGGCAGATATCTGGATTTTTTCATGCGACCCTCCATCACCAAAATTGAGACATGCATCCAAATCAACGCAATGGCTGTAATCGCAAATAGCAAAATAAAGCAACTGGTCCAAATCCCGATAATGTCATTCATCAAACCAAATAAAATCGGCAGACAGAAACCACCCAAACCACCTATCATGCCAACTACACCGCCCACAGCACCGACATGATCCGGATAGTAAACCGGGATATGCTTGTACACCGCCGCCTTGCCCAGCGACATAAAGAAGCCCAACACCACCGTCAAACAAACAAACGGCACCAGACCAATACTGAAATCGAAATTAATTTCACCCTCAATGCCTTGCACGCTATACCGCGTGGCAGGATAAGACAGCACAAAACAAACAATCACACTGGCGATAAATGTCCAATACATCACTGTGCGTGCGCCAATTTTGTCAGACAGCCAGCCACCCAGCGCCCGAAACACACTACCCGGCAACGCATAAGCCGCCGCCAACATACCGGCCGTTTGAATTTCCAGACCATAAACACCGACGTAATAACGCGGCAACCACAGCGCCAGCGCCACAAAGGCACCAAATACAAAAAAGTAATACAGAGAAAAACGCCAAACCTGTAGATTTTTCAGCGGCTCAAGCTGCTCTTTAATCGGCCGCGGCTTTTCACCGGTCACCTTGCGCGCTTCCAGCTTGGGATCATCTTTTGTAAACACAAAGAAAATACAGGCCATGCTAAATAGCACACAGGCATATACCTTCGCAGCATTTTCCCAGCCCAACGCCACCAACAAAAACGGTGCGCCAAAATTGGTTACCGCTGCACCGACGTTACCGACTCCAAAAATCCCCAGCGCGGTACCCTGATGCTCCTTGTCATACCATTGTGAGACATAGGCAATACCCACCGCAAAGGAACCACCCGCCAAACCAACACCCAGAGCAGCCACCAAAAACATTTCATAGGTGGTTACCGTCGACAGCAAATAAGTCGCTATCGAGGCAGCAATCATCACCAGCGTAAAAACCAGTCGCCCGCCGTATTGATCTGTCCAGATACCCAGCAACAAACGGCTCAGGGAACCCGTTAAGACTGGCGTTGCCACCAGCAAGCCAAACTGGGTATCACTTAAGTCCAAATCCTGCTTAATCTGAATACCTAGAATGGAAAAAATGGTCCACACCGCAAAACAACAGATAAATGCAACGGTGCTCAGTGATAACGCCCGTGTTTGCTGCCCTCGTGAAACCGCGTCCATACCGCTCTTTTCCTTATGACTCAGGGAATAGATAGCGCTTCCCTATCGATGAGTTTTAACCTAAAATTTGTCCTATTGTTAAACTTCCCCTCCTGTTTGGAATTGACTGCGGTCAAGACGAGAAAAAATGCCCGATAAAACCCCCTTTTCTGCCAGTGGAAATTTGAGCGAAGACCTCAAATCCTTATCCCAATCCGATGGTCCTGACGCACCGGTTTCTCTGTTTCAAGGACTGTCCGAGGATAACCTTCAGAACCTGCTATCCAACTCAACGGTGCGCTCGGTGGAGCAAGGCCGCGAGATCATCCAGCAGGGTGACGACGTCAAATTTTTGTATTTTATTATCGAAGGCAGTGTTAAGACGTTGCGCTCCAGCATCGAAGGTGATGAGGCAACAATCCGCATGCTTAAAAGCGGCGACACCTTCATGGATGCGGTGATTTTTATGGGTGGCAAATCGCCCGTCAGAGCAACCGCACTAAAACCCAGCAAGCTGCTATTAATTCCGGCCGATGTGATTCGCCAACAGGTATTGCGCGACGGTCAGCTAGGCGACAACTTGCTTAGAATTGTCACTTGGCATTACAAAAACGCCATGCAACAAATCGACAGTATCGTCACCAAAACCCCCGTTGAACGTTTGGGCTATTACTTCCTCAAACTGCACATGGATCAAAATCCGGACTCCATGGATATTGAGCTGCCCTTCCAAAAGTCCATGATTGCAAACCATCTTGGTATGAAACCGGAAACATTCTCCCGAGCCTTAAAAAAGCTTAAAGAGATGGGCATCGACATCGATCACGAGCACATCACCCTGCGTGAAACCTATGCCCTGTGTCACTTCTGCGACCCCGACACAGCCTTCAGCTGTCCAAAGCACGGCACTCCCGAGTGCAAGCCCGGCGGCTGCAGCTAAATAGCCGGAATTAAGACGGCAACTTAATTCGGCAAAAACGGATAAAAATCGACCAAATCACCTTCGTTGATTTCCGCCACACCTTCGGGCGCCAGCGCCCAGGCGTTGGCATTAACAAACGCACTCACCATAAATGACTGCTGTTTAGGCAAAATTTCAATTTCCCGCGTGGTGTGATTGGTATGTCGAGCGACCGCGCGCAGGAAAAAACGAAAATCTGCTTTTTTGTTGGTCGAGCCGCTTTTTAAAACACCGCGCTTGGGCTGCTCAGGCGGCAACCCCTGCATGGCACGCATCAACGGATAAACAAAAAAACGTAAGCCGGCCGCTGTTGCCACAGGATTACCGGGCAAGCCCACAAACAAAGGCCCACCGTCGGGCAACTTGGCAAACAGAATCGGCTTGCCTGGGCGCATTCTCACCTTGTGAAACATGATTTCTGCGCCCATCGCCTCCAGCTCACTGCGCACAAAATCACAAACTCCGGCCGATACCGCACCGGTGGTGACAATAATATCGCTACCACTGGCAATCATCGCCTCTAGCCTTTGCCGAAACTCCTGCGGGTCATCGGCAACCGTGCCACAGAAACGTGCATCCGCACCCAAAGCCGGCAGCATCTGGCGCAGATAGGGCGCCGTAGCGTTATAAATCTGACCGGACTCCAGCTGCTGATCCAAATCATCAATGACCTCAAGTCCCGTCGACAACACTGACACCTTGGGTTTACACAGCACACTCACACGCCCAAGACCCAAGGTTGCCAACGGCAGAATCTGTCGCAAATCCAGACGATCTCCATCTGCAACCACCACTTCTTGTTCCGCAAAATCAGCTCCGGCCAAGCGAATATTATTTCCCTTCTCTGATGGCGCCCAAAAAACCACGCCCTGCGTCTGTCTTTCGGTATTTTCAACCGCAACTACGCTATCGCAGCCCGGCGGCATCGGCGCACCGGTCATAATTTCATAACACTGCCCCGGCGCGGGCGCCTGTGTTGGCGCTGCCTCGCCTGCCACAATGCGACCAACAATTTCAAGAATGACCGGCTGTTCATGACTGGCGTTTAATAACTGCTTTGAATCTAATGCAAAACCATCCATCGCGGAATTATCAAAGGGCTGATTGGCCATCGGCGCCCTCAAC
>Ga0209395_1005835_pt1 | contig 13645 bp, 10 predicted proteins | sample GOMGulsemesocosm_3_FD_184635 | JGI IMG/M metagenome (GOLD analysis project Ga0209395, IMG submission 184635) | Methane-oxidizing microbial communities from mesocosms in the Gulf of Mexico - GOM9D Gulf of Mexico (SPAdes) (version 2) | ecosystem: Environmental > Aquatic > Marine > Cold seeps... | reverse complement strand
CCAGCTCTTCAAATTTTGTGGTTTTTACTCCCAAATACTTAGCCGCCAGGCTGTCCATGTCGTGCTTAGTGGCGGTGGAGTTTAGAACGTACGACTCGAGCATAGTGTCGAACTCAACCCCACACAGCGCGATGTCGTATCTGGCCAAGACGTTCATATCAAACTTCATGTGCTGGCCCACTTTTTTCAACTGGGCATTTTCTAACAGCGGTTTCAATTGCTCTAAAACCCAGTTTCTGTCCAGCTGTGCCGGGGCACCTACATAGTCGTGAGCAACTGGGACATAAGCTGCCTCACCGGGACTTACCGAAAAAGAGAGACCTATCAGCTCCGCCTCCATATAATCTAGGCGGTCTGTTTCAGTATCAAAGGCAAATAAATCAGAGGCTTCAAGTTTTTGAAGCCAAGTGGCAAAGTGCTCTTTTTCATAGATAATCTGATAATCAGTGCTCTGCGGAGACTCCGGCAGAGTTTCATCAGCCGCCATTTGATTTGCATCATTATTACTGGCAGCCGGTGCCTGAGCGCCACCTTCTAACTGTTCCACCCAGCTCTTAAACTCGTAAGTTCTGAAAAGCTCCAACAGCGCCGACTTATCCACAGCAGTGTTTTGCAATTGCGCTATGGATAAGTCTACTTCTACATCCAACTTAATGGTCGCTAGTAAATAGGAGAGATCCGCAAACTCTTTATTATCAATCAGCTTCTTAGCCATAGTTTTAGCCCCGCGAAACTCCAGCGATGCGATATCATCGAGCTGTTGGTATAGCTGCTGTATACCGCCAATTCCCTGCAACAGGGCTCGGGCTGTTTTGTCGCCGACACCGGGTACTCCGGGAATGTTATCTACTTTATCTCCCATCAACGCTAAGTAGTCGATGATTAGCTCAGGGGGAATGCCAAATTTTTCGACAACTCCAGGCACGTCCATAATAGTGTTGTTCATGGTGTTGATTAAAGTCACGTGCTCGTTGACTAACTGCGCCATATCCTTATCGCCAGTAGAAATTAGCAATGAGCATTGTGTCTCTGTCGCCTGCTTAGCGTAAGTACCTATAACATCATCCGCCTCGACCCCTTCGATCATAATCAAAGGCATGCCCATAGCGCGGATAATATTATGGATAGGCTCAATCTGCGAGCGTAAATCATCCGGCATTGAGGGACGGTTGGCCTTGTATTCAGGATAGATATCGTCGCGAAAAGTTTTGCCTTTGGCATCAAAGATCACCGCGATACGACTATCCGGATACTGGCTGACTAATGAGCGCATCATGGAAGTCACTAGACGAACGGCACCACTTGGGGATCCATCACTGGTTCGAAGATCGGCTTGCGCGGAGGCAAAGAATGCACGATATAAATAAGAAGAGCCATCGACGAGGATGAGTGACGGGTTTGCCATAGTGGAGGTCCATTAGTAATTCAGAGAGAGGGCAGTATATCCGTTCACAGATACTCAGCATAGAGTACATTTATAATGTACGCGGTTAATCTAAGGAACTGTCAATGCAGTGCTTAATTGAGCAAAAAGAAAGTAGTACTTAACCCCCATACCCCGTATTATTTGTGCCATTAAATAGTAGAGGCCAGAATAGCACTCAGGTGCCGATCCCCCTCTCACAACAGTTTTTACGGTGATTCAGTGGCAGTATATACACAGCTAGATAAAGCGGACTTCATAGCCTTGGTGGCAGAGTATGATTTGGGAGAACTGGTTTCCTACAAGGGCATTACCGGGGGCATCGAGAATACTAATTATTTCGTAACCCTTAACAAGAAAGGCCTGCAGAGCGAGTATGTACTCACTTTGTTTGAAGAATTCAGCATGGAAGACATGCCCTTTTTTGTAGAGCTTGCCACTTGGCTTGCTGATCGTGGCCTGCCGGTTCCCTATCCGGCAAAAGATAAAAACGGTATCGCGCTAAAGAAAGTTAAAAATAAGCCGGCGATGCTGCAAAACCGTTTTAGCGGCCATCACCTGGAGCAAGAGCAACTCACAGAACAACACTGCGCCGCCATTGGCGCAAAATTAGCTGAGTTTCATTTAGCCGCCAGTGATTTTTACCTGCGCCGCAACGCCCACCGCGGTCTCTACTGGTGGAGGAGAGAGAGCCTCAATATTCAAAAACATTTGTCCGCCGAGGACGCGCTGTTGCTGCAAGATGAAGTACAGCGTTTTGACCAACTGCTGGCCGATCTGGGCAAAGAGCTACCACTAACGGTCATTCACGGCGACCTGTTTCACGACAACGTATTATTTGACGGCGTCGAAATCAACGCAATTATCGATCTGTACAACTCGGCAACTGCTTATATGCTTTTCGATTTAGCAATCGTAGCTAATGACTGGTGCCGCGATGCTAATGACCAGATTGATCCGGCCAAGGAGCAGGCGCTGCTACAGGCCTATAACAACCGCCGAAGCTTCACCGACGCCGAGCGCAGTGCCTGGCCACAGATGACTCAAACTGCCGCTATGCGTTTTTGGCTATCCAGATTGATTCCCGCTTATGGCGTACAACAGCAGGGCCGGGACAGCAGTGAAATGGTGATCAAAGACCCGGACGAATTGAAAGCAATTTTACTTTATCGTCGCGCCAACCCTTCTTCTCTACCCGTTTAAAGGCATTACCTATGGATGTTACAACAATCATTGACGGCTTAAATGACGCCCAGCGCGAAGCCGTTACCGCCCCGGTCGAAAACTTATTAGTTCTAGCCGGCGCCGGCTCAGGTAAAACCCGGGTACTTATTCACCGCATCGCCTGGTTAGTACAAACTGAAGGCATGTCCCCCTACTCTGTTCTGGCGGTAACCTTTACCAATAAAGCCGCCAGGGAGATGCGCTCACGTATCGAGCAATTGCTCGGAGTTAACCCCCAGGGAATGTGGGTGGGTACTTTCCACGGTCTGGCACACAGAATATTGCGCACACACTGGCGCGATGCCAACTTGCAGCAAAATTTTCAGATAATGGACAGCGAAGATCAGCACCGGCTATTAAAGCGCATCTGTAAGGACATGGCGCTGGATGACAAGCAGTGGCCAGCAAAACAATTCCAGTGGTTTATTAATGCACAAAAAGATGAGGGGCTGCGCAGTAAACACATCGAGCGCAGTAACGATCCTACTCAAGAGTTGATGATCAAAGTTTATCAGGCTTACGAGGAGGGATGCGAACGCGGTGGCATGATAGATTTTGGCGAACTATTACTGCGTTGCCTGGAGCTATTAAGAGACCTCAAGCCAAGTTTGTTAATGCATTATCAGGAGCGCTTTCGCTACATTTTGGTGGACGAGTTCCAAGATACTAACGCCATTCAATATGCATGGCTGCGACTGCTCACCGGTCACGAGCGCAAGCTGATGGCAGTTGGTGACGACGATCAGTCTATCTACGGCTGGCGCGGTGCCAAGATTGAGAACATTCAGACCTTTAGCGATCATTTCCCCGGCGCTGCAACTGTAAAGTTAGAGCAAAACTATCGCTCCAGCAACACTATATTGAGCGCGGCCAATGCAGTGATCGCCAACAACAGCGGTCGTCTCGGTAAGCAACTATGGACCGAGGGAGCTGATGGCGACAAGATCTCTCTGTACGCCGCCTTTAATGAACAAGACGAGGCGCGCTTTGTTGTCGGGCAAATCCAGAAGTGGCAGGAACAGGGCAACTTGCGGGCAGAATCAGCCATACTGTATCGATCGAACGCCCAGTCCCGGGTTATGGAGGAGAGCTTAATTCGAGCTGGCGTACCCTACAAAATCTACGGTGGACACAGATTCTACGACCGCCTAGAAATCAAAAATGCTCTAGCCTATATGCGTTTAGTAGCCAACCGCGAAGATGATACCGCCATGGAGCGAGTGATCAACGTTCCCAGCAGGCGCATTGGCACTCGTACAATTGAGGCTATTCGCGAGCAGGCCAGAGCTGAAAACATCTCAATGTGGCGAGCAGCCAACGAAGTGGTTGAATATAAAAAGATTCCGGCGCGCGCCAGTGAAGCACTGCAGGGATTCTTAAACTTAGTCAACCAGCTGGACAGTGATAGCGAAGGCACAAAGCTGGAAGAGCTGGCCGACCACGCCATTCAACTGTCGGGATTGATAGAGCACCACCTCAAAGAAAAAGGCGAAAAAGCGCAATCGCGAATAGAGAACCTGGAAGAACTAGTGAACGCCGCTAAGCAGTTCAACTCCCAGTGGGTTAATGTCGAGGAAGAGAGCGCCGAAGCGGGGGAGTTTACCACTCCACTGGCCGCTTTCTTGGATCAGGCGGCACTGGATGCCGGTGAGGCTCAGGCAGATGAGCACCAGGACAGCGTTCAACTGATGACACTGCACTCGGCTAAAGGGCTGGAGTTCCCGCTAGTCTTTATGGTGGGACTGGAAGAGGGTTTATTCCCGGGCACTAAATCCGCTGAAGAAGCGGGGCGCATGGAAGAAGAGAGACGCCTCTGTTATGTAGGCATTACCCGAGCGATGAAGCAGCTGTATATCACTTACGCCGAGTCAAGACGCATGTACGGCCAGGAAAATTACAATCGGCCCTCGCGTTTTATCAACGAAATACCGGTCGAGTTGATTGAAGAGGTTCGCTTAAACGCCACCGTCAGTCGTCCTATGACTGCGCGGCCAAGATCTAGCATGTTCTCGCAAGAGGCGGAACAGCACAGTGGTTTGCATATAGGCCAGCGGGTTTTCCACGACAGCTTTGGTGAGGGGATAGTACTCAATGCCGAGGGCGTCGGTGCCAAAACCCGGGTCCAGGTGAATTTTGATGATGCAGGCATTAAATGGCTGGTACTCGGCTTTACCACACTAGAAGCTGTATAACTTGGGAGTAACAGTATGAGTCTGATGTTTGAAGAGCTAGATTACAGAGAGACCCCTATCGGGGATCTACGCCTGCGGCGCCGTCGCATGGTGCAATTTGGAGACCTGGACATCTACGAAATCATTCTCGGTGATGATTTCTTAATGACCAGTTTATTTCATGAATCCGAAGATCAACTGTCTAAAATTGGTCTCGACGCTTTAGGTGGCGATAATTTAGATGTAGTCGTCGGCGGATTAGGGCTGGGTTACACCGCCGCAGTCGCCCTGGAAAACCCCAGAGTAGGATCCTTGATTGTGGTCGACTATTTAGAGGGAGTTATCGACTGGCACAACCGTGGCTTAGTACCTATGAGTCGCCGGCTCACCGATGACGACAGATGTAGATTTGTACACGGCGATTTCTTTGCCTTGAGCCAGGACACCCAGCACAGCTACGATCCTCAGGATCCGGGCAAAAAACACGATGTTATCTTGCTCGATATAGACCATACCCCCACTAACGTTTTGAATCCCAGCAATGTACATCTTTACACACAACAGGGATTAACCGAGCTCGCCAGCCACCTGAAACCCGGTGGCGTGTTTGCGCTCTGGTCCGACGGCAGCCCGGTGGATAGTTTTACAGAACATTTGCAAAGCGTATTTGTCAGCTCTGAATCTCATTTAATTGAGTTCCCCAATCCCGTTACCGGCGGTACATCAGTAGGCACTGTCTATGTAGCGAGAGTTGCAAATGCATAATTTTAGCGATTCCTGCCAGCGCAATCAGCAGCCTATTTTAGAGCAACTAAAGCCCTGGTTACAGCAGAGTGTTGAAGTGCTGGAAATTGGCAGTGGCTCCGGCCAACACGCATTGCATTTTAGTAGAGCGCTAGCTACGATTAACTGGCAGTGTACCGATAGAGCTATGTGGCTAGCAGCGCTACAGGCGAACATTCAAGAGGCGGCCCTGGACAATGTCAGACCCGCTATAGAGCTGGATGTCGATGGAGTGTGGCCGCAGCGACAATTCGATATGATCTACACCGCCAATTCACTGCATATTATGGGCTGGGACAGCGTGCAGGCACTGTTTAACAATTTGGCTGAGCACTTGCACACTAGCGGCTACTTCTGCTGCTACGGCCCGTTCAAATATAAAGGTGAGTTTACAAGCCCCTCCAACGCAAACTTCGAGAACTGGTTAAAAGATCGCGATCCACAAAGCGGTGTACGTGACTTTGAGGCACTACAAGCATTAGCCGAGCAGCAACAGTTAAACTTAGTGACTGACATCCCAATGCCCGCTAATAACCAACTACTAATCTGGCAAAAAACCTAAACGATCAGCGGTTGCTGTTAAACAACCGCATCTCTATACTCGATACCACAAAGCCGTTAGTTATTTGGCAAATTAGCCAAATTTTTAGCGGCGGCGGCTTTTAAATAATCAACCACCAGTAACTCATTGGCACTGCTGGCACCCCCTGTGTCAATGAAGTAGCCGTAGCCCTCTCGGCTAACCACTGTATTACTGACTTGTACTAATTTTCCACTCTCTAATAAATGCTGCATTAAGCACAACCAGCCCAGAGCTACACCCTGACCTTGCTGCACCGCCGAAATCACCGAGTGATAGTTACCTAGCAACACCAGGTTTTTGTTCTCTGCCAACTGCAAGTCACAATATTGCAGCCAATTGCGCCAATTTAACCAGCGGCTGTCTGATTCATCCATGTGAATTAGCGAATGTTGAGCAACTTGTGCAGGGCTTGAGCCAATACTCAGGTTGTGGTCTGCCGCATACTCGGCGCTACTGACTGCACAGACTTGTTCAGCGAACAACGTGTGTTTAGTTGCACTGTCTGCCAATTTACCAAAGCTGAGTAACAGAGAATCGTCAGAGTGATAGTCAGCGGAGTCCGAGAGCATCACATTAATGGTTAACTGCGGGAACTTGGCCTGCAGGTCCGGAATCATCGGCAGCAACCAAAAATGTGCCAGACCACAATTGCTAACGATATTGACCAAATTTGCGTTAGATTCCTCTCTGCGCAACTGCTCAGACGCCAGCGCCATGCTACTCAATAGTGGCTCTATGCTGTGATAGTACCTAACAGCGGCTTCAGTCGGATGCAACAGTCGACCGATACGCTTAAATAACTGCGTATTCAGGTTCGCTTCCAAATTTTTCAAATGCTGAGATACCGCTGGTTGAGTGCTGGTTAGCTCTTTGGCCGCAGCGGTAACAGTGCCTAAACGCACTACCGCTTCGAAGGCGATTAGGGCCTTGTGTGGCGGTAATTTAGAGATCAATCGTTTCATAAGTTATTCTTATAGGTTTATTAGAATTGAGACAGTTGTTAGCCGCGCAGGAGCATGTTCAAATCCCGCTATATAAAAAGGCACTTAGGATAGAGTAGCACAATGAATATCGAGATCGAGAAACATAATAAATACTTCAAGGTTAACCTGTTATTAGAAGGTGCTAAAACCTCTTTACCGGCACTCTGGCTGCGCGAGAGGTCTCAGCAACCCGATCAGGTGGACAGCAAAACCAAACAGCGACTGTACAATCCACACTTGCTGGACAGTGACTTGTCAGTCACGGCCGCAACGACATCTGCAGAATTATTAGAAGTAACTTTTAGCGACGGGCATTGCAGCAGCTATAGTATGGATTTCCTCAACGAACAGGCGACGCGTTTCAACACCGGCCTGCCAGAGCTGACGCCCTGGCAAGCCAGTGACACTCTGGCAGTGCACTTTGACTGGCAGCAAATACTTACAGATAGAGATCTACTGCAAGAATCTATCCGGGCATTTTTACGCTATGGCTACATTGTCCTGGATAATACTCCCACCCGTAGCGACAGTATATTATCCATTGCAGAGCACTACGGTTACGTTCGCGACACTAACTTTGGTCGCTACTTCGAAGTTTACTCTAAGCCCGACGCCAATGATTTAGCCTATACTCCACATGCTATTGGCCCTCACACCGACAATCCGTATCGCGATCCGGTACCGGGGATTCAGCTACTACAATGCTTGCATAACCACACTCAGGGGGGCTACTCTACTTTATCTGATAGCTTAAGTATTGCCGCTGCTATGCAACAGCAGGATCCGCTAGGTTACCAGTTACTGACGGAAACCGTAGTAAGATTCCGTTTTTTCGATAAAGACACTGAATTGATCTCCTTCCACCCGCTAATAGAGAAGGATGCCTTAGGCAATATCCTCGGTATTCACTACAGCCCGCGATTGGATGACTTACCGCTGCTGCCAGAAATGCAGCTACAGCGCTACCAACAGGCCCGAAAGACTCTCGGAGAATTACTGCAAGACCTTAGATTTGAAAAGAAATTTAAACTCGATGCCGGCCAATTAATGATGTTTGATAACAACCGCATTTTACACGGGCGCACCGAATTTGACCCAAATCAGGGCATTCGCCACTTGCAGGGATGCTACATAGACCGGGACGGGCCAAAGAGTATGTACCGGGTTGCCAACCGTGTAATTAAACACTAAAAACAACAATTTCAAGAAGCTACGAGCAAGTACAAAATGATAAAAATAGCTAAATTCACCGAGATGATTGGTGGGGACAAAGAAGATTACGATTTTTTAGAAGCGCTGGAGAAAGGTTACGCCAGCAAAGTCGGAGCGAGGCTTTACCAAGCCCTGCAACAGCTAGATGATACTTTGTCGGGTTACCAGATAACGCGCTTAGAGCACTCACTGCAAACTGCAACGCGCGCCTATTGGGATGGCGCCGATATTGACTGGATTGTCTGTGCACTACTGCACGATATAGGCGATGTTTACGCCCCCTATAATCACGATCAATACGCGGCGGTAATACTTGCCCCCTATGTGCGCGAGCAATGTCGATGGGTGGTAGAAAAGCACGGTATATTCCAGCGCAAATACTATGCCCAACACACCGGTGGCAACCCGGATGCCAGAGAACAATTCCTCGATCACCCCTGTTACCAAGATGCAGTGACTTTCTGCGGAGACTGGGATCAAAGCAGTTTTGACCCTAACTATGCGAACTTATCGCTGCAGTTTTTCGAACCTATGCTGCGCGAGGTTTTTAATCGAGAGGTTAATGCTGAGGCTGTATTACTTCCCGGGGTGAGAGTGGCGACTAAAAATACAAAAATTGCCGAGCAGCGACGGGCAATGCAGCAGCAATAGTAGTCTAACAGAGCAAGCAACAGGGATCTGAGGCAGTCATTTAGTGGGAGAAATTAACAACTTTATAGCAGAGCGCATCTAAAAAAAGTAGCTTAGTGCGCTCTAACCTGAGCCCGGGGTGAGCAGGTCTATTGACCGAAGCTCAAACTGCGAATATGTCCGTGACCATCAATAGCCACTTGTACACAGTTAGTTTCAGAAATCTTTCTAATATCAGTACCATCCGGGCACTTACCCCAGACTTCCACTTTGATGGTCATAGAACTGTTGCCCTGATCGACCATTTCAGTGTAAAAACTAACGATAGTACCTTCCAATACCGGTGACATGAACTCCATAGCGCCTACGGAAATTGTCGCCACTCGTCCTTTAGCTAACTCGCTGGAGCGTATCTCCGCTGACAAGACTGCCTTAGAGGCAACCCAGCCACTAAAAACATCACCAAACATATTTGTCGCCTGGCTGTCAGCAGGTAACATTAAACTTAGTTCGCCCTTAGGCATTAGAGGTTGATCAGAACTGTGCATTGTAAATACCAATATAATGAGAGTCTTAGATGCAGCTGAAGGTAAGGTTTAAGACCTAGTTTAGAATTATTATTAACATCGCTGCGAGTGATGAAAAAACAGCCACTAGTATATATGCATTTAGCGCTGGCTGACTATCCTGAAGCGAGGAGTTTACTAAAAAAAATATTTTTTGTGCTATTTTTTTACGCTGTCACAGCTTTGTCACATTCTGCTCTTAAAGTAGCCAGTATCGAAACCAATGATAATTCAATTAATAGCTTTCTGGAGCTTTAAAAATGAAACCAATGATGAAACTACTGGCTGTAGCCACCCTCTGCACTACAGGTTTTTCGCTAAACGCAGCTGACTTGTTAGACAAAGACTTACCGCTGTATCAAAAAGCGTCGGGGGTTTCTGGAAACCTTTCAAGTGTCGGCTCTGATACTCTTGCCAATTTAATGACACTTTGGACTGAGTCTTTTAAGCGTCACTACCCTAACGTAAACATTCAGATTCAGGCGGCGGGTTCTTCTACGGCTCCACCAGCACTGACAGAAGGCACTTCTAACATGGGGCCTATGAGCCGCAAAATGAAAGACAAAGAAGTCGCTGCTTTTGAAAAGAAATATGGCTACAAGCCAACGGCTGTTGCAGTCGCTATCGATGCTCTGGCAGTCTTTGTCCATAAAGACAACCCGGTAAAAGGCCTGAGCATTCCTCAGTTGGATGCTATTTTCTCGTCGACACGTAAGTGTGGCGGCGATACTGACATCACCAAGTGGAGTGACGTTGGTTTAAGCGGTGCTATCGGCGACAAGAACATTCAGATCTTTGGCCGCAACTCAGTATCCGGCACTTACGGCTACTTCAAGAAAAAAGCGCTGTGTAAAGGTGACTACCGCAACAGCGTCAACGAACAGCCAGGGTCTGCCTCAGTAGTACAGTCCGTTTCTACTTCTCTAAACAGTATCGGTTACTCAGGCATTGGCTATAAGACATCTTCTGTTCGCGCTTTACCGCTAAGTAAGAAAGAAGGCAATGCTTTTGTAGCGGCTACCCCTGACAATGCTGTCAATGGCAGCTACCCATTAGCGCGGTTCCTGTATGTATATGTCAACAAGAAGCCTGGGCATGCACTACCACCGATGGAGCGTGAATTCCTGAAAATGGTTATGTCTAAATCAGGACAGGAAGTAGTCGTAAAAGATGGCTATATCCCACTGCCAGCTAAAGTTGTCGCTAAGCAGATGAAAGCTTTAGGCCTGTAAGCTTTCACAGCCAGCAATACCTAAGAGGAGCACATGCTCCTCTTTTCTCCTCTGATTTATCCCCCGGCAACAGCCAGCTGCACTTTAACTGCACAATTAATCAGCTACTTTGTGGCTTTATGACAAGCTGTAACATTTCTGTCACATAAATAACTTACCTTTAGCGCATAGATTATATAATTGGAATACCCAGTATGAGTAGCGCCTCAACCTCAAAGACACCCGATATAGATTTTAATACCCCGGCTATGGCTCGCAATCGAAAGTTTCGCGCCTTTAAAAACCGCCTGGCTTCTGGCTCCATCGCCGTTGGCGGCCTCAGTATCATCGTGGCAATACTGCTGATCTTTTTTTATTTACTGTACGAGATCATGCCATTGTTTAAAGCGGCCAGTATCCAACCCTGGCAGCACCAGCAAACAGCCAGCCAGCCCTATCAGAACCCCGGTCAGGGGAAGACCTGGTATTTAGCACTGGAAGAGCAAGCGGAAATAGGGCTGCGAATAACCGATAAACAGCAAGCAATTTTCTTTAATGCGCGCAGCGGCGAAATAATCTCTGAGCAGATAATTATTGGCCCGACGGCTGCCACCGCAACCAGTTTTGCAGTCGTCTCAGAGGCCTCTGGAATTTTTGCCATAGGTTTCGACAATGGTGAAATCAGCATTGTAAAACACCAGTACAGCAGCACTTACCCCAATGACATTCGGGTCATCACCCCCTCTTTAAGCTACCCATTGGGCGAGGCACCACTGAAAGTTGCCGATTCGAAAATTGAGCTACTGGCGGTCTCAAAAAATGATGAGAGCTGGACCATTGTTGCAGGAACTAACACCGCTTTGACTCAGACAAATATCAGTGCTGAGGAGAATATGTTCACGCAGGAGTTGGAAATCACTACGCAGACTACGCAGCTTCCGGCATTCGACTTCGCTGCTAATAAGTTATTGCTGTTACCTGGAGATCGCTGGTTACTGGCGGCGGGACAACAGGGAAAAATCGCCGTTTTTGACTTACAGGCAGAAAACGACGCAAAGCTTAGTCAGGTAATTGCAGCAAGTGAACATTCAATTCAAACTTTTTCGCTGTTACTCGGTGACAATGCTGTGATCATTGGCGATAGTCTGGGCCGCTTGTCGCAGTGGTTTTTAGTCAGAGATGCGCAGAACGACTGGAAATTACAAAAAATCAGAGAGCTGGAGAGCTCCAGCAATGCCATTTCGGTCATCGCTATGGAGCACCGCCGCAAAGGCTTTGCAACTATCGATGCCATGGGTGAGTTGCGCTTGTACAACACCACCGCCAATCGCAATGTATTAACCGCCAATTTAACTGACAGCGGCGCCGCGGCTATCGCCTACTCCCCTCGCTCTAATGCACTGCTGGTCGAGCAGAACAACAGCCTGCAACTCTGGCATATTGATAACGAACACCCGGACATTTCCTGGGCGGCACTCTGGGAGAAGGTCTGGTACGAAGGCTATCAGCAACCTGAATACATCTGGCAGTCCTCTGCATCCAATAATGACTTTGAACCTAAATACAGCCTTATGCCGCTGGCCTTTGGTACTCTCAAAGCCGCTTTCTACGCAATGCTGCTGGCCACTCCGCTAGCCATCTGTGGTGCCATTTATACAGCCTACTTTATGGCCCCGGCAATGCGCAGAAAAGTTAAGCCACTCATTGAATTAATGGAAGCACTGCCCACTGTTATCTTGGGTTTCCTGGCAGGTCTGTGGCTGGCACCTTTTATCGAGACCAACTTAGCCGGTATTTTTCTCAGCCTGTTAACGATACCTACAGCTATTCTGGCCTTTGGTTACGCCTGGGCTAATTTGCCAAAAAGACTGCGCAACATCATTCCACCGGGTTGGGATGCAGCACTGTTAATTCCAGTGGTAGCAATAGCCACCTTAGTGGGTATCAGCGGAGCGCAGTTTGTTGAACAGCTGTTATTTGCCGGGGATCTGCGCCAGTGGTTGACCGAAGAAGCGGGAATTCCCTTTGATCAGCGCAACGCGCTAGTGGTGGGAATTGCGATGGGCTTTGCGGTTATTCCAACCATCTTTACCATCACCGAAGATGCCATATTTTCAGTCCCTAAACATCTGAGTTACGGCTCTCTGGCACTGGGAGCGACTCCATGGCAGACCTTAGTAAGAGTAGTACTACCCACAGCCAGTCCCGGTATATTCTCCGCCCTGATGGTAGGTATGGGACGGGCGGTGGGTGAGACGATGATAGTACTAATGGCGACCGGTAACACCCCGATCATGGATGTCAATATCTTTGAGGGGATGCGTACTCTGGCTGCCAACATTGCGGTGGAAATGCCCGAGGCAGAAGTGGCCAGTACTCATTATAGAGTATTGTTTTTAGCTGCTTTTTCACTGTTCTTATTTACCTTTGTGGTCAACACCTTCGCCGAAGTTATTCGCCATCGGCTGCGCAACAAATACGGCTCTCTTTAAGTTTAGCCTGTTAAAGGATATTGCAAATGAAAACATCCATCTCCAGCTGGGTTAAATCCGGTTCACCTTGGATCTGGCTAAACGCCGGTGCTGTCGCCATCAGCGTAATAATGGTCGTAAGTTTAATCGCGTTAATCGGCGTTCGTGGTCTGGCGCACTTTTGGCCCGCCGATGTACTGCAGGCCACTTATAGCCAGGGCGGCAACAGCCGCACTGTGATAGGAGAGATAGTCCAGTCAGAGCAAGTTAGCGCCGTACAATTACGCGACGCGGGCATCGAAGTAGCCGCTGGGGTTGATAGCTTAGAGCGTAAACTACTGAAAACCGGTAACCGTGATATAGGGGGTGTAGATTTCACTTGGGTGCT
>Ga0209395_1005833_pt1 | contig 13649 bp, 12 predicted proteins | sample GOMGulsemesocosm_3_FD_184635 | JGI IMG/M metagenome (GOLD analysis project Ga0209395, IMG submission 184635) | Methane-oxidizing microbial communities from mesocosms in the Gulf of Mexico - GOM9D Gulf of Mexico (SPAdes) (version 2) | ecosystem: Environmental > Aquatic > Marine > Cold seeps... | reverse complement strand
ATACCTCATTTACAGATCTAAAATATTCTAACTTACCCTTTAATTGGTTCTCTTTTTCAGTGTTGATTACCCCTAGTTGAACCTGAGAAACGTATGCTAATGCTTTGACTGTTTCTAATGAATATTTCCCTGCTTTCTCTACTCTCAGGAATGTTCTAATGCTTATCCCAGAAGCTCCAACAAATTTTTCATGACTCCAACCATGCTTTAGCCTTAGTTTATGAGTTTTATTTTTGTTTAATTCCATCGAATTACCCTTATGCGTTACCTGATTGATAAAGCCATAATATAGAAATATACTTTTAACCCTTCTGACATATTCATGTCAGCCATGCGACAAAAGGCAGTCATCTATATGGCAATATAACGTCAAAGACACAAGCCAATATCGTTAGGCACGAAATTACCCCCTTTGGGAATCATCGGGCGTTACTAAACGATCGCTATAAAATTAAGTATTTATTGAATGCGTTAAATGAATAACTTTGCGAGACTTCTTTCAGGCATTAAACTTAATGCCTTATTATTTCAGTCCTGATTTATTCGCAATGATTTTGATATCACCTGATGAGTCATTGGCCTATCAATTCGATGGGCAATTAATGCTTGCGGTAAGTTGGCTTTCAGTAGATGAGTAAATTTCTCAGTTTCATGAAAGTGAGGATTTAGCCATTTATCTACGAGTGATGAATCCTGCGGTAATATCAATGGCATTGCTTTACTGTGAATATGCTTTAATTTTTCATGCGGTGGGAGCGTTATAACCGAGCAGCTAAGTTTAACTTCACCTGTGGATTGATGTTGCCATTCACGACACAAACCTCCAAGTAGTAAACCACCTGATTCTGCTTCCATGTCGTAATAATGAACAGGCTTTTTATTTAAAAATTCAGTTTCACCGAAACCTTTAACCGCAATAATACATCGTGAACTCCGGTACGCTTGATAGCCAGCACTTCTTGGAACATTCAATTTATCGTAGCGTGTATTAAATGATGTATATTGAGAAGGCTTAAAACCTTTTTCTGTTTGATCTAATAATAACCACCATGTTGCATTTTCTACTCGGCGTTGATCACCAACGTTTCTAATGACAGAAACGGTATCAGCAGCTTTTACAAAGCGACTATCAATCGGCTTATCGATAACTTTGTTAATTTTCAAGCTGGTATAAAGCTTTTTAACTCCGCTATCAAAAGTAGCATTAAACCTACCACACATAATTATATCCCTCATTAATTATCGGGTAGTTTAACAGAGTTTTAACTATGACTTTTTAACAAACCTGCGAGAAGCTAGACCCATCAGACCTAGAGCAAAGATAGCAAATGAGGTAGGCTCTGGAACACTAGCAACTTCACTTCCGAATGCTTGAAACTCACCAATTGAATAAGAGTTGTCGCCACCTGTCGCTTGTATTCGCAGATATCTTGCTTGTACACTAGAAAAATCAATTGCAGCTAGATATTCATTATGCGTAATATCAGAAGACATAGTATCCATTCCGCCCATTGCTGCTGTAACTTCGCCATCACTTGGCGTAATAGTAAATAAATTCGTCCACAAATCCTGATCGTTCGACCAAGTTACGTCATAAAAGTCATTATTATCTACAGATACCAAAACATCATCAATATTATACAACTGACCAAAATCTAAAGTGAATGTTTGAGTTACTCCCCTCCACCAAACATTGGTTGGTGTCGTCCAACGAGTGAATTCTTCAGGAACGATTTCATTGTTTATCAAGTTTGCACTGTTGTTAAAGTTACCTGTTGCTGAAACAGTACTTTCTGTTATTAAAGTTGCATTTGCATATGTTCCAACGAGCAATGATGTTGCTATTAGTATTGTCTTTAAAAACTTCAATCTGATATTCCTTTTTGATACCGTTTTATTATGTTTATGATACCTAGCAAGAAAAATTGAGAATATGGCTAAACTGTCCAACTTTCAAATAGTCATATATTTATTGGGCCTTACAAACAAAGCACTACAAGCCAGAATAAATATATTCTGGCTTAAATAAGGTTCTACTTATCTTAATCAGGTAGGAAAATATGGAGTATTCAGAAGTGCTGATTGCCCTTTGTTAATGAAGACACTAAATTGGGTATTAGTTATATTTTAACTTATATCTCATTTTGCTTGTTAGGGATTTTGATACAAGCCTTTGCGCCTTTACTGCCAATCTTATTTACTAAGGTTAATTGCCCACCATGTTGCTCTATAATGTTTCGACATAACACTAAACCTATGCCTTGCCCATTTTGTTTTGTTGTATAGAAAGGTACGAATAAGTTCTCAACATTCTGAATACCGCAACCATTATCGGCAATTTCTATCATGGTAAAACCTGAAATTTGATAGCTATGAAAGCATATTGTTATTTTTTCGCTCTCTTGATTTTGTAAAACACTTGCTTGTTTTGCATTAGTTATCAGGTTTATGAGTACCTGTTCAAATAATATTGGATCTACCGTTATACGCTTGATGTCTAATTTGTTTTCAACCGCTAAATCTGGATGTAGTAAACATATTTTTGTGAATGACGCTTTTAGATCTATCTCCTTAAGATTAAGACTATAAACTTGTGTCATTTGACTATATTGTTGAACAAATTCAGTCAAATTTTGACTGCGTTCAACGATTACATTCAGCGCTTCTTTTTGATCTGGTATTTCGCTAAATTGGGCCAACGTTTGTGCCAATGATTGAATTGGCGTTAGAGTATTTTTAATTTCATGGCTTAATACCCTAACAACCTGTTGCCATGACTGAGATTGCATCTTTCTTAATTCAGAACTGATATCCGTTAACATTAATAATTGATGCTGTCCTGACTGGTCTCTAAAGCTACTAGAACGAATTTTAAAGCGCTGAGTTTGTTCTTTTTCATCAAAAAACCATTCATTTTCTATTTGTGATAAGCCGAAGGAATTAATATTAGTTAGACGCATTAAGCGCCAATCTTTGTTGATCCAATTTGATAGAGCTTGATTACCGTAAACAAGTTTACTCTGTTCATCAATTAAAAGTACTGGGCTGTCTAACTGCTTAATCAAGCTATGAACTAATAAATCTTTTTCATCGAATAGCCGTTTTTTTTGTCTTAGCAATTGTGCAAGACTTCCCACTTCGTTAAATAGTTGTGCACTTACGCCTTTTGAAAAAACAGGAATGGTCTCGAAAGAATAATCATCGACTTTTATTGACTCTAATGAAGTCAATAAACCAAAATATGGCTGTAGTAATTTGTTTTTTATTTTTTCAGTGAAAAATATTAAAAATGGTAAAATAGAAATGGTGATTGTCACTACCAATAAAATTGAGTGACTAATGAACCAAGTGCTGAGTAAAATTAAAAAAACTATAATAAAGTTAACACTGAATAATATTCGGTTAAGCCATTGTTCTAAGCTTAATGCATTCATAGTTGTTAATTTTTTACTCTGTTCATTTTCCATTTCAACTGAGTACCTCTAGGTAGTCTTTAGCACTGATTTTATATTTTTCTAATCGACGATAAATGGCACTTTTGCTTAATCCTAATAACACGGCCGCTTCATGTGTTTGCCCATGGCATTGGCTTAGTGCTTGGTCGATTAACAACCGTTCTGCTGCTTCAATTGTCATCAAAGGCATACTCTGCTCTTTGTTTATAGATAACTTTGTAGCACTTTCTTTATTCAGCTCTGTTTGTTTGAAATTATCGTCTATCATCAGATATTCTGCTTTGATAGCGATATCTTTATGCATTAAGACGACACGTTCAAGTATATGACTAAGTTCACGCAAGTTCCCAGGAAAGTCATAACGGCATAAACGTTTTATAGCACAAGGTAGTAAAGTCATTAATGATTTATCATACTGCAAACACAACTTGGACAGCATAATTTCAGCAAGCTCTGGAATATCTTCAACTCGCTCTCTTAAAGCGGGAATAGTGAGTTCTATTGTGTTCAGTCTAAAGTAAAGATCTTGCCTAAAAAGTTCTTGCTTAAATAAGTGTTTAAAATCTGCATTAGTTGCACTGATTAAACGAACATTCGATTTCTGCGTAATGCTAGATCCCACAGGCTCGTATTCTCCTGATTCCAGAACCCTTAATAATTTCCCCTGTGAAGACATGGGAATATTAGCCACTTCATCGAGAAAAAGTGTACCTGACTCTGCCAATTCAAATCGTCCAATACGTGTCTGATGGGCCCCTGTGAATGCTCCTTTTGTATGGCCAAACATTTCACTTTCAAACAAGTCTCCTGGTATAGCGCCCATATTCACACTCACTAATGCTGAGCTATCAAACTGTTTTTTATTTAATTGCTGATTATATTTATGATGAATGTAGTGAACTAAGGTGCTTTTACCTGTGCCATTTTCACCCATTAATAAGATAGTCGCTTTGGTTTGAGCAACCTCATCAAGTTGGCTTAATAATGTTTTCATCGCTGGAGAATGGGCGACAAACGTCAATTGTTCTTCTATGTCAGCTTCATTTGTTTGCTGAAGTTTCTTATTTTGTTTTTGCAGCTCTTCTACTTTCAAACACTGTTTTACGACTTGTAATAATCTTTGATTGTTCCACGGTTTCTCAATAAAATCTTGTGCACCAACTTTAAGTGCCCTAACCACTAAATCAACACTTGACCAAGCAGTAATCGCCACAACAGGTAAATATTCATTTAAAGCCATTATTTTTCGTAAACAATACAAGCCCTCTTCACCTGAAGTGGTATCAAGTGAAAAATTCATATCTAATAATACGAGATTAACCACTTCAGTTTCAAGTAAAGCTAAACCAGTAACAGGGCTATCAGCTTCAATGATCTCGAAACCATAATTACTCAAAAAAAAGCGGGCGCTTAATCTGACTTCAGCATTATCATCAATAATTAGTATTTTTTGTTTATTTGTCATAGTGAGTTGATAGTTTATTATTACTGCCTCTAACTAAATATATTAGCACAAAGACAGTCCTTTATTCAGTAACTTATACCCGTCCATTGGCTATCCCCGCTCTACTTCAATATGCTGGTTTCAGCATCTTGAAGTAGAGCGGGTTTATATTAAATTGTCGCCTTGTTATTCGTTTCTTAATGCTTTCACAGGGTCTTGTTTTACCATACTTGTAACAGGGATAAAGCAGGCTATAAATGAGAATCCCAAAAGTAACAATAAAGAAAGTATGATTTGGATAACATCAGGTTGCCCTAGATGTTCTATTTGATTAATCGCGACTTGATAAATTAACACCGCAAATAAAAGGCTTGCACATAACCCCAATATCACCGGTTTCAAAGCATCTTTAAGTACTAAGTTAATAATACGCTTACGCTTGGCTCCAATAGCCATACGAACACCTAATTCATAACGTCTCATTTGAGTTGAGTAACTGATCACCCCATAAATTCCAGTACAAGCAAGAATTAGAGCAAAAAGGCTTAAACCTGCAGCTAACCAGGCTGTTAAACGATATTGATAAAACATCGCTTGGGCGGCTTGACCCAAGGGTAAATAATCTTGAATACGCAAGTTCTTATCAACGGTACGTAATTGCTCAAGTATTTCTATTTTAGACATCAACATATTGGACTTTACTTTCAAGTTTATCGTTAAACGCCACCATGGTTTAGCTGGCAGGTAAACTTGCGGTCGACTTTCTTCTGATAGGTTGCCAATATAGTTTTCAGTAACGCCGACAATCAAACTAGCCTTGCCAATACTACTGTAAATATATTCACCAGCTACATCGACTTTATTAAATATTTTTAGTGCGCTGGCCTTACTTAATACAATGACATCTTTTTGCTCAGTGATTTCTTCCTGGTTAAAATTCCGCCCAGATAACAGTGAGAGCTGCAGTGTTTCCATGTAACTTTCATCGATTGTATTAAAGTTAAAACTTCCTAAACGTTTATTATTTTCATCATAGATACTCTTGCCCCAAGGCCATTTTAAGATGGGCGCAGAAGTTGTAATTGAAACACTATCAATTTGAGGCAATTGGCTAAAATGTTGCTTAAGTCGACGCGATAACGTGGTCAATTGTTGCTGACCTTGGTAACTTTTACCTGCATCAATCCATATACTGGTAACATCTTCAACGTTTATACCTAAAGGCCGGTTCACGGTTTCCAAATTAGTTTGTAAAACCATAGAGGTGATTAATAATAAAAGTCCAGTAAGTGATACTTGTGACGCGATTAACATTTTCCTTATTTTAGGAGACACTTGAGCACTTGTGCCTTTGCCACTAGCAGATAAATGTTCTTTAAGCGCGTCGTATGACACAGCAAACTTTCCAAAGAAGGCGAGTAAAGCAGCTAACACTACGGCAATAAGCAAACTAAAAATAATGGTTGTGCCATCTAGACCTAATTCATTAAGTCTAGGTAAAGCCTCCCCTGCAATTTCTCGCGTTAAGACCAATAACCAGGCCGCAATAACAAGCGCAAAGACAGCAGAGCTAAGCGTTAACAGTAAGCTCTCAACAAAGAGTTTTTTAAATAACGCTCTGGGTTTTGCTCCCAAACTCGCGCAAATCGCGAGTAGTTGCTGTTTGTTGCTGATGTGAGATAAATATAAATTGACCACGTTGGCAAAGGCTATTAATAAAAGCACTAAAGATGCCGCAAAAATAACCAAGGTGATTTGAGCACTGTCACCTTGTATCGAATCACTCAATTTCGTTAAATGCGCTTTTAATTCAACATTAGTGTAATTCATTGCATTGACATCTACATCTTCTTGCGCAAATTCCATCAAGATCATTGAAAGTTGTTCAGTGATGCTAGAAAAATTCTGATCATCAGAAAAGCGAACCAAACTCAATAGACTAGACGTTCCTCGAGCAATACTTTCATTAAGTCCACTATACTTAAAAGGTAAATAAACTTGACTTGCGTTAGGGGTGAAAGTATCGGGCTCTTTAAAATCTTCAGCAATAACACCAACAATTTTATATTGTTCGTCATTTACCTGCATACTCTGACCGATGACATTTTTATTGCCCGCAAAGTCTGTTTTCCAAAGCTGATAGCTGATGACAGCTTCCGCTTTTGCCTCGTTCAATTGCGCCTTATCACCATTTTGGGTAAAAGCACCGCCTAACTCAAAAGGTATATTAAGCAAAGAAAAAAATTCATGACTTAAAAAAAGCGTTGATACTATAGGTTCACTAGGGCTGCTTACCAGTATACCACTTCCACTATTAACAATAGCAGAGCTAACAACCTCTTTGCCCAACCTATGCATTCTAATTTGAGCACCGATAATTTGATCGCCAATATTATCTTTACCATCCCTAACAATGTTTTGCTCTAAAATATATAACTGGTCGGCATTCGCATAAGGAAGCTCTTTAAATAAAATAAGCTGGTTTAAATTAAAGGCCGCAAATAAAGCCCCTAAAGTGATTGCTAAAGTAAAGACTAAAGTCACAACAAAAATAGGCGTTTTTTTCAGGCCTGCGATACTGTGAAGAATTTCATGTTTAAGTTTCATTAGCTTGCCTTCCCAACTATCATCATAGGTTCTGTGATCATTTCACCATCAAGTAAATGCATTTGAGTATCGGCAAATTCTGCGTATCTTGTATCATGGGTTACCATACAAATAGTCGTTCCTGCTTTATTTAAACTTTTTAATAATGCCATAACAGCATCACCATTTTTTGAGTCTAAGTTTCCCGTAGGTTCATCAACTAATAAAATAGCGGGCTTACCGACAAGTGCTCGTGCAATGGCAATACGCTGCTGTTGCCCACCTGAGAGTTGGTTAGGTTTATGCTCTGCTCGGTGCCCCATATCAACTTGTGCGAGTGCACTATGTACGGCTTGTTCTATATCAGTTTCCGTTAACTCTTTTGAACCGCTGTCGACTTCTCGATACCTGAGAACTAAAGCAATATTTTCGAAAACACTAAGCTCATCAATCAAATTAAATGACTGGAAAATAAACCCAATATTTTTATTACGTATTTCGGCTCTCATATCAACGCCTAACTGGCTAACATCTTTACCAACAATATGATAACTACCAGAACTAGGGCTATCTAATAACCCCATAATGGCAAGTAACGACGACTTTCCACAACCCGAAGGTCCTGAAATAGACACGAAATCTCCCTTATAAATAGTTAAATCTACACTTCGTAGTGCATGAGTTTCCATGTCTTTAGTTCGAAAAACTTTAGCAATATTACTTAACTGCAAACAAAGCTCTTTTTTATTTGCTGGTTCATTTATTACGTTATGAGTTGTGTTTTTAAATTCTGTCATCATCTTTACCTGTTTTTTGTTTACAATGCTAAAGTAGCATTTAAAGTATAAATTTTAGTTACTTAACGTTAATAACGTCCAAGTTACTTACCTGAAACTGTTTATTTAAAATTATTGAGTAATTTGAATGTGTTTTTGCTCAGAAAACTTATTCATATCACTTAGAATAAATTTTTCGCCGTTCTTTGCGCCCGACTTTATTTCAATATATTGGCCATTCTTTACGCCTAGCTCTAACCAGGTTACTTGCGCACTGCTCCCTTCCTTATTTACTTTAAAGATTTTTAAACGAGAGTCTGGAGAGCTATTAACAGGGGATTTGATATAAAGTGCGTTTTCCAATCGACCTAAGTTAACTTTTGCTTCAACCTTTAAGGAAGGACGCGCATTTTTAGGTAACTGACCAATTAATTCAATTTCTACTTCAACGTTTCCGTCTTTTACTACTGGGTCTATACGGGTAACTTTACCTTGTGCAACCCCACCTCTTGTATCAATGCTAACCGACATTTCAGGTAACATCGCTTGTACATCTCGTTGTGGTATTTGTACTATGGCTAATAAATCATTGGTTCCGCCTACTAAAGCTAATTGATGGCCTGTACTTACGCTTTGTCCTAATTCAACCGGTAGTGCTTGTAATACGCCATCAATGCCTGCTTTTACGAATAATCGTTGTAAATTATTTTCAGCTATTCTTAATAAGCTCGATTTTTCAGCAATGTATTCGGCTTGAATTTGCAAACCTTGCTGATGAATATCTATCAATTGTTTTAAGCGCTTATTAGAATTTTCTAAACGACCTGCAAGCTTATTAACCTCTGCTTGCGTGGTCATTAAATTAAGTTGTGTCACTATGCCCTGTTTAGCCAATTTTGTTTCAGCAGCAAGTTTAGAACGAAATACACCTAAATCTAGTTTGAGTTCTGCAATGCCATTGCTAGCTGATAAATTCTCTCGAGCTTGAGTTAACTTAAGTTGTTTTAATCGTGCATTTTCTGCGTTCAGTGCCAACTGAGCTAAAATAACAGCCTGATCTACCTCTGGGTTAGACATTTTTAAAATAGTGCTTTCAGGCGTAACCTTTGCACCGGGTCTAAGGATAATTTCTTCAACAACGGCTGAATAAGGAGCGGTTAGAAATCGTTGTACTTTTGATTCTAGCTGCCCAAAACCAGTTACTGTTAACTCCAGTGATCCTTGTTGCACCTGTTCAACCCATAATTGCTTCGATTCAACTTTGCTTTGTGCTGCGGGTAAACTAAACACCCAATAAATCAACATAACTGCCACTAGCACTAACAATAAGGTCATATACCTTTTTTTAGATGATTTACTTTCAACTTCAACTTTAATATCCAATGTAACAACCCTTCTTTTCTATGAGATACCTAGCGATTTAAATAAGCGCATTTTAAACTTAACCGTTAGGTTGCAATGCACAGACCAAAACTAACAAACTGATTTAAAAGGATTTTACAAATACTATGACGTAACAATGTTGAGAATTCCCGAAATCGGAAATTTTAACAAATGTCGAAATCGGGAATTATCGAAACATGTAAACCTTATTGAATATAAGCATGTAGCTGGCCATACCTATATTAAATTTGATGCTGTTTTATTATTAATATTAAAGTGGGGATTAATAATAATTAAAATAAATGTAAGTTTTTACCTCTTACTGCCACTAACACTATATACGTAATCAAAACATGGAAAATATACTCATGAACAACATTTCACAAAAACAAAATGAATTAACTGAGCAACTTGATAAAAATCCAATTTATTCTTTTTTAAAAGTGTTGGTTTTTTATGGTCTTTTGTTTGCTTTCTGGGTTGGGTTATTTCTCAATAATGATGGACCTGGCGGGGTTGAGTTCCAGCATTTGGTATTAATGGGGATTGGTCATACTTTCTTAGTTTTATTACATGCCTTAGCTATATTCAAACCTGAACAGAAAAAAAATCAATAAAAATCAAGATACCCTAGGCTTAGCTTTAGCTAAGCCTAGGGCTTGATTTACGAAGAGAGGCTAGATGGAATGATTTCATCATTTGGTAATGCTCTCAACAATATGTCTTCTATAATATTAATCTGCTATCAGAGATAGTGCCTGCTGGCGAATAAAAAATTGGAGGTGATTATTTAGGATATTTAACTTAACAACTAAACTAATGGATTCTAGAAAATAATTTTACGCCTTGTGCTTATTCATCTCAAATAGCTATATATTATCTTTATCAGCATTGTTAAAATAACCTTAATTCAATTTTAGTTTCATCCTGAACTATTAAGTTAATTTATTAAGTTTAAAAATGACAAATTCAAAAGAATCTCAATCTGTTCCAGAATTAAAAAAATTAGAAAAAAAATTACGTAATAGAGTTGGTAAAGCAATAGCTGAATACAACATGATTGAAGAGTCTGATGTGGTAATGGCTGCTCTTAGTGGTGGTAAAGATTCTTTTGTGATGCTGGATATTTTACTCGCCTTGCAAAAAGCCGCTCCAATAAAATTTGACATTATTGCTGTTAATTTGGATCAAAAACAACCAGGTTTTCCTGCACATATACTGCCAAACTATTTCGAGTCTTTAAATATCCCATATTACATTGTTGATAAAGATACTTATTCTATTGTTAAAGAGAAAGTTCCAGAAGGCAAAACGACCTGTGGATTATGTTCAAGGTTACGTAGAGGTACTTTATATTCATTTGCAGAATCAATTGGTGCAACAAAAATAGCACTTGGTCATCATATGGATGATATTGTAGAAACGATGTTTTTAAATATGTTCCATGGTGGAAAGTTAAAAGCAATGCCTCCAAAATTAAGATCAGATGACAAACGAAATGTAGTTATTCGCCCACTATCTTTTTGTCGTGAAAAAGACTTAATTAAATATTCTGAATTTAAACAATATCCTATTATTCCATGCAATTTATGTGGTTCTCAAGAAAACTTACAACGACAGTCAATCAAAGCGATGTTTACCGACTGGGAAAAAGTTAACCCTAGTAGAGTTGAAAATATATTTAATTCAATTAAAAACATAAGTCCAAGTCAATTAGCTGATTCAAACCTTTTTGATTTTACGAATCTCCCTATTGATAGGAGCGAAACTCGCAAAGAATACGAGTTTTCTGAAGCTGAAGTTTCTTCTAGTAATATCGATGACTCAATGATAATTAATGTAACCAGTCTTTAATAACAGTAATTATCATTTGGTACGAACGACTGATGTTTCGTTCGTTATGTCGCTGTGGGGTTCTTTGGCGGCTACTTAACTAGGTATAAATAATGTCAACTATATCGTAATTATTCATCAATAAAGCCACACCATACCAGTGTGGTTTCATTATCCTTCAATCTGACAAATGCTACATTGCCATTGGCTTGTCCTGAGTTTTTTTCATAGAATTTTCCATGGGCTTTGACAATATATCATCAAAATACATTTGGTTATGACGGATCATCTCAGTAATTTCTAAGACATAATCAGTACCACGAATTGAATAACGTAATAAGCCTGTCGCTAAAATTTGTGGTGATAAAGGCTGTTCTTGTGTCCGTAATTGTCCTCGAATAGTGCGAAAAACAGAATAAGCATTATTGGTATTAATATTATGTAAATAACGCTGTACCGCATGCTCAACACTGTCAAATGCGGCGACTTCGTGTTTAGCCCCTTCATCACGTCCACCAGGAACCATGCCGCAACCTTTTTTATAACACCACATACCAAAGAAGTTCAAGCCAATTTTAGCAAAACGTGATGTCCCCCAAGCGGATTCATTTGCTGCTTGAACTAATATTAATTCGCTTGGCACAATATCAATACGTAGCAGCAATTCATCTAATTGTTGTAAATGTGAATACTTAGTACTGACTTTGTATTTTTTGATTAATCTCGTTAATAACGCCTCTTGTTCGGGCAATAAATTTTCTTCTAAAGACAAAACTTCAATCATAGTAAAAACTTCAGCGCGTAACGCGAGTAGATGATTACTTTCCTGTTCTATTGCGGGGTAAATAAACTCAAAAAACTTACGCTTTTTCATTTTTACATTACCAATAATAGCAAAGTCAGGTAGTACTACATTATGAAGTGGTAGTTCTATGATTTTTTCCTCAACTACTGGTTTCACTTGTTTATCTGCAATAATATCTGGTGACCTTTTAACAGGTTTTAAAAATGAAAACGGTGCAATAAGTGCGATAAATAGCGCGCTTATTACAAGAGCTTTAATAATGTGATGAACGTTCATAAATTCCTTGTAAATAGGTTAACAATTAATAACTTTCCCTAATATGACAATAAACTAAGCAGAAAAACTATCGTTTACTGGCAATTCTTTAGCGTCAACAGCTTGTATTTGCATACCAAAAATCTCACGGTATAAGATACCTTTAACATTATAAAATAGCGGTGCAATAAACGTTAGCGCAAATAGAAAAAACATAATACCTACGATTGATAGCTGGGTTTCAGCGAGTATAACCAAAGGCAAGAGCGACAAAAATAACGCTACGATTAGTAATGTATAGATAGTGAATAATTTAAACCATTGGAAGCGAGTGGCTTGCACACTTATCATAATAGCTTTAATTGGCGATAATCTCTTCTCTACTACCAAAGGTAAAGCCAACGATAAAGCTACAGCCAAGTAGATACCGGGCAATAAGAACAACTGCATGCCTAAAGTAACAAATATTGAAGTGAGTAACGCACATACAGCAACCCAGCTACCTCTTCTTAGAAAAGTGAAAATCAATTTACTATTAGTTTTTATGCCAACAGCATGAAATATCCCCATCATTTCTACCCCAACTAAAAAAGGGTAAATGATCATGGTGACCGCAATATTCAATAATGTCATTGCTTGAGGGTCAACAATGACTTCTTCAATGCCTCCCATGCTATTACTTATCAAAAATGACACAACAATGCCGAGAACAAGCGTAAAAAGTAAACCTAGATTAATTGAAATACGAGAGCGAAGCGTAAGTTGCCATGCTTCTTTTAATACGGAGGGTACATCAATGGAATATTGACCTTGCAAAGACTTTTCTATGCTACCACCAATTTGTACTACTTTTTTTTCATCCACGAAAATGACTGCCTTACTATAAATTTTTCAACATTATAGCAAGTTGGTTTCAGATTGGAAAATAGCAGCGTGAATAGAGTCAAATTTGATTAACAAATTAGCATTATCGCGATAACATTCGTGTATAAAACGACCACAATTCTTCGAATGATGTGAATTTGTATATTTTCCCTTGGTAACTTACCGACATACATTTCGCCACAGCACTTTAAATGAACGATTATTGTATTATTTACCACCAAGGGTTG
>Ga0209395_1005832_pt1 | contig 13649 bp, 8 predicted proteins | sample GOMGulsemesocosm_3_FD_184635 | JGI IMG/M metagenome (GOLD analysis project Ga0209395, IMG submission 184635) | Methane-oxidizing microbial communities from mesocosms in the Gulf of Mexico - GOM9D Gulf of Mexico (SPAdes) (version 2) | ecosystem: Environmental > Aquatic > Marine > Cold seeps... | reverse complement strand
CTATTCTCTTCACGACTTACATAATCAACAACTCGCTGAATATCCCGCTGCGCTTTGTTATCCAGCACCGCACTGCCATGACTGAAACGGAAGTTCACCGATAAACGCTGGGCGTCTTTTGTTAACGCCAAATAAGCGGCAGGCCCCTCTCGATGCTCATCCGCGGGTGTGCTGATCAACGCCTGAGAAATAAACCCTGTGCGGCCGACCTGCTGCTGCCCCATATCCGTTTGGGTGAAACCGATAAACTCACGTAAGAAGCTTACTGCCGCCTGCGGTTGGGTATACAGGTACAGGCGCCGAGACAGGACGTAGTCTTCCGTGGCAACGGTGGTTTGCTCAGGCAACAATGGCTTTGTACCGGCATCGGATACCAACAGCGCGCGAGAATTGCGCACCGACGCCAGCCCCACAAATCCAATACCCCAGACATCCGTGGAGACTTGATCGGATAACTGGTCATTAGACTCAAAGCGCTCTGCACGGATTGAAAGCTTCACCCGTTTGCGCAGCACAAGGTTCTTGAAGGTATCCCAAGTACCGGATTTATCATCGCGTGCGTAGAGGTTAATAGGACGATCTAAACCGCCTAGCTCACGCCAGTTTCGAACGTCTCCCGAGAATACCCCTGCCAGCTGTTCCAGCGACAGGGCCTGCAGCGGGTTATCTTTGTGAACAATAATCGCCAAGCCATCAATAGCGATAACATGTTCACCTTCCGTGCTCAGCATGTCGCCACCCGCCGCAAGCGCAACGACCTCTTTATCTTTTATCGGGCGCGATGACATACCCACATCGGTATCACCAGCCAACAGCGCTTTAAAACCCGTACTCGAGCCATGGGCCGCCACCTCGACATAAACCGGCAGGCCACTCACCAAACCTTCAACACGGTACTCATTCTCAGTCTGAAGTGGCAGCACACGAATATCCTCCGCGCCTTTCGCCAGAAAATAGCCTTTCAAGAAATTTCGCATCAGGTGAGCGCCTACCGTATTGGAGCCCGCCACGCGAAATAATAGGCCCCGAGTCCCCTCTGGGAAGTCCGTCACAGGCGTCGCCGCTGCTTGTATCGACAGGCATAGCAGCAGTGGGAGTAATATTCGGTAGATTGGCAAAACAGGTATACCCCATCGATCGCGCGTTATGTCCGTGGCCATGCCACAGGACTCATGGTGCAAAACGACTGCAGGCACCAGGGAAATGGCGCTCAGTAGCCTTAAGTAGGGCTAGCATAAGAAGTTTTTGTGACAATTAGGTTGCAGCACTGGGACAAGCCCCTGTTTCGTCCTCAACCAAAAAGGCACAAACAACGAGACAAAAAAATGCCCGCATCACAAAGTGATGCGGGCATTTTTCAATGCTAAACGGCTTTAGAAGACAATTACTTCTTAGCGCGCTTACGCTCGTTTTCAGTCAACAGCTTCTTGCGAATGCGGATGCTTTCTGGAGTTACTTCTACCAGCTCGTCGTCTTCGATGAATTCCAGAGCCTGCTCAAGGGTATGAGTGATCTTTGGCACCAGTGTCAAAGCTTCATCAGTACCTGACGCGCGAACGTTTGTCAGCTGCTTACCCTTAATTGGGTTAACCGTCAGATCGTTCGAGCGAGAGTGAATACCGATGATCTGGCCTTCGTAGATGTCTTCAGCGTGACCGAGGAACAGACGACCACGGCTCTGGATGTTGAACAGAGCGTAGGCGGCTGTCTTACCCTTAACCATGCTCACCAGTACGCCGTTCTGACGACTGCCTACATCACCTTCTTTCAAAGGACCGTAGTGGTCGAAGATGCTTGTCATGATGCCCGAACCAGAGGTCAAGGTCAGGAACAGGCCACGGAAACCGATCAGACCACGTGAAGGCATCATGAACTCAAGGCGCACGCGGCCCTTGCCGTCCGGCTCCATGTTGGTCATCTCTGCTTTACGCAGACCCAGTTCTTCCATGATAGAGCCCTGGTGCTGCTCTTCCACGTCGATTACAACAACCTCGTAAGGCTCCTGCATTTCGCCGTCGACTTCTTTGGTCACAACTTCTGGACGAGAGATGCTCATCTCGAAGCCTTCGCGACGCATGGTTTCGATCAGTACAGAAAGGTGCAATTCACCACGGCCAGAAACCACGAACTTATCTGGGCTGTCGCCCTCAGCAACACGCAGGGCAACGTTGTGGATCAGCTCTTGGTCCAAGCGGTCCTTGATGTTACGCGTCGTTACGAACTTACCTTCCAAGCCCGCAAACGGCGAGTTGTTGACGATAAAGGTCATGCTGACGGTTGGCTCATCAACGCTCAGCGCTGGCAGAGCTTCAATGTTCAGCGGATCACACAAGGTGTCAGAGATAGACAGACCTTCGATACCGTTGATACAAACGATATCACCGGCGGTGGCCAGCTCAGTTTCTATCTGCTCTAAACCTAAGTAGCCCTTAACGTTGAGGACCTTACCCTTGCGCTCGTCGCCATTGGCAGACTTCACGATAACCTGCTGGTTTGGCTTCAAGGTACCGCGGGTAATACGACCGACACCGATTACGCCCACGTAACTGTCGTAGGCCAGAGCAGAAACCTGCATCTGGAAAGGTGCTTCGATATCAACCTTAGGGGCTGGCACCTGATCTACGATCATTTCGTAGAGAGGTTTCATGTCTTCGGCCATGTCTTCTGGATCGTTACCGGCAATGCCGTTGATCGCAGAGGCGTAGATCACTGGGAAGTCCAGCTGCTCGTCAGTCGCGCCCAGGTTATCGAACAGTTCGAAAACCTGATCCATTACATAGTCAGGGCGAGCGCCCGGACGGTCGATCTTATTGATCACAACGATAGGACGCAGGCCCTGCTCGAAGGCTTTCGAGGTAACAAAGCGCGTCTGCGGCATTGGACCGTCAACGGCATCAACCAGCAGCAATACTGAGTCAACCATGGACAATACGCGCTCTACTTCACCGCCAAAGTCGGCGTGTCCAGGGGTGTCGACGATGTTGATACGGTAATCATTCCACTCGATGGCGGTATTTTTCGCCAAAATGGTTATGCCGCGCTCTTTTTCCTGGTCGTTGGAGTCCATCAGGCGTTCGGTGCCCGCATCGCGGCGATCGAGAGTACCAGACTGGCTCAGGAGTTTATCAACCAGGGTCGTTTTACCATGGTCAACGTGGGCAATAATGGCGATATTACGTAGTTTCTCGATCACAGGATCAGTCTCTTAGCGCGCGCAGACTTTAGTGTTTGATAGTAAACACTGAGCCTTTAGCGTATCTGTATATAAAGGTGGCGAACGGATCATCTCCGACCAGCACCCATAAAAGGTGCGGCATTATACACGCGAGCGAGTGTCGATAAAATAACCAATTGCATATAATTGCTATATTTCAATCCATCGATACCCCGCCCCTACACTCACAGAGCGGCAAGATTCGCTTGGAGTGTGGCGCTCGGCTCCATAGAATAGCGCCCAATGACAGATATTAAGGCAGAAACCTTGAGTAGCGATAAGCTTGGCACCCGTGAAAAGATCATCCACACAGCGGTAAAATTGATCGCCCAGCAGGGCCCAGACGGCGTATCACTCAATGAAATTGTACGCCAGGCAGGCCAGCGTAATGCCTCGGCATTGCAATACCACTTTGGCGGTAAACCCGGGCTGATTCAGGCGATCTTTGATCACTTTCGCCCAGCCATTGAGGCGCGTCGCCAGCAGATGATTGAGCAACTGATGAGCAGCATGCAAGGCGATGCATTGAGCATCAACGATGTGGCCTCGCTGGTGGTCCTGCCCCTGGTCGAACAGCTCGACAATGAACAGGGCGGGCGCGACTATCTACGCTTCGCCGCCAGCATGCACAACCACGTGTTAGACCCCAGCCTCCGCCAAGACGAAGGCAAGGGTATCGACGCGCTGCGCAGCTTACTCATGAGCCGTTCAGGTGGCATGCCAGAGCACATTGTCACCAGCCGTCGAGCCATTGGTAAAACCCTGCTGCTGTACGGTCTATCAGACTACTGCCGACTGTGCGAAAAAGACCCCGAGTATGACAAACTGCAACGGCCCGATCTCATCGCCACCCTGACGGCGGCCTTTTGCAGCATCCTCACCGCGCCCAGTCAGTCATCATAACGGCCTGAACAAGGCAACCCCATAGCCCTAGTTTGGCAATTCGATACCAAATGCATTGGTCTTACTCGCGCGCAAGACATAGGGCTGACCGTCATCATCGCCCATGACTTCAAACAGCTGCACCTCAGCGCTATTCATATGCACATAGCAGTTGAGGTAATGGGTGACGGCGGGCTCGTCTGTCAGCACCCGACCAAGGCGGCTCTCCGCGAACAGCTGCCCGTGAAAGAACACCTTATAAAGCCCCACCGATTCTTCGAGTCGACTGGAGTGATCATCGACGTCCAACAAGCGCACCCGTGCGCCCAACTCTTTGCGGGCATAGGTCTCGCAACTGAGCTGAGCTGCATGCTGGGAAATGTAACGGCCTGCCGACAAAGGCAGCGAAGCCCGCTGACCGATGACCAGCTCGGCCACCAGCAGCGTCGTACCGATTGATGCAGCAACCAGCGCCATGCAGACAAACAGCAACAGCCAGCGCTCGCGCCGGCTAAAAGAGGTTTTTACGGGAGCCATTCACTTACTTCTCGGGGCGAAAGACACCAATATTTTTAGTGCCCGCGTCTTTCATGTGCGCCGCGTGCAGCTGGCTCATGACGCCCTTCTCGCAGTAGAGCAGGTACTCCTTGTCTTGATCGAGCTTGCCAAATTCACCGCTAAGCGCGAAGAACGGGATTTTCAACACCTCGACACCGACCAACTCGCCCTCAAGCTTTAATGGCTTGAGCTCTTCTTCGTCTGGGTGGCGCACATCAATAACCACCTGGTTACTGGCCACCGTCGCGCTGACATCCACCTGTACCTCTTCGTCGAGGTCGTCAATGACCTTATCAATACGCACCATGCGGCGCTCGGCGACGGCTTTATCCAATACCTCGAAGTTAAAGCGCGCCTCCTCTCGCTCGATCTTCTCCATACGCGCGCGGGTGGTGGGCTTGCGAGAAATCACACCGCAGTACTCGGGGATATTGGCGCAAAATTCTTCGGTGCCGATTTCACGGGAAGTCTTAATGATGTCGGTTTTATCCATCACCACCAGCGGGCGCAGCACCAACGCATCGGTGACACTGTCGATCACCTTGAGATTGGTTAGCGTTTGGCTCGACACCTGGGCAATGGCCTCGCCGGTCACTAGCGCTTGAATATCCATTTCGTCCGCAACCTTCTCGGCCGCACGCAGCATCATGCGCTTGAGGATCACCCCCATCTGGGAGTTATCAACCCGTTGTAAAATCTCACCAACTACGTCCTCAAATGGCACCGTCACGAACATCACGCGGTGCGAAGCGCCGTATTTATTCCACAGGTAGTAGGCCACTTCCTTGACGGCCACTTCATGGGCGCGCCCGCCGAGATTAAAAAAGCAGTAGTGGGTGCGCAGGCCGCGCTTCATCATCATGTAGCTCGAGACGGTGGAATCAAAACCGCCGGAAATCAACGACAGCACCGGGTCCTGAGAGCCTATTGGGAAGCCCCCCAGGCCAGGGGTTAACGCCTCAACCACAAACAACTCATCCTGAGAGATCTCAAGCTTAACGGTAATGTCTGGGTTTTTAAGCTTCACACCAGCCGCGTCCGTGTGAATGTTCAGACCGCCGCCGACGTAGCGCTCAACCTCCGTCGAGGTAAAATCGTGGGTGGCGTTGCCCGCGCGCTTCACGCGCACACAGAAGGTCTTACCCGCCAGCGCCTCGCCCCAGATGGACTGGGTTTTCTGGTGAATGTCGTCGAGGTCACCCAGCGGGAAGGGACGCACCAGGGCAAAGTTGGCGATGCCCGGGGTATGCGCCAGCACTACGCTCACCTGCGGTATCAGCGGTTTGGCTTCTTCCGCGCTGATGTCGGCGCGGACTTCGATCTTGTCCCACTCGCGACTCACCTTAATTCGCTCATCAATCGGCTTGATCAGCCCGCGTAGGTTATCGCGCAACTGTTTGATGAAGCGCTTGCGCACCGGCGCGCTCTTGATGGTGATTTCAGGGAACAGCTTAATGATAAAATACATAGTCGATCGACCAGTCTCGTGGATGCCGCAAATGGCGGGCATGGATAGATTCGTGAGCGCGCCCGATTAACACCAGCACAGACTCGTCGGCACCCAGAATAGAGGGTGACCGAATTTCAGGCGCGCGATTATAAAACAACCACCTCAGTAACTCACCCTCCGCAGGCAATTAAAATCCGCTCTGTCCGAGAGCCGAGAAATAGCGGCTTACAGCCCCCTGTTATTGATCTACAGTCTCTCTTGCGCCCTCCCCATAAAAGATGAAGAATGCTTAGCAAGAAAGGCGTGGGACGCAAGCTTTTCTCAACCTATAAAACGGCTAGACCACCATTGGAGGCATTCATGTCAGAGCAAACTCTCAACCTGATCAAAGACAGCGAAGCGCGTTGGATTGACCTGCGTTTTACCGACACCAAAGGCAAAGAGCAGCACGTCACCATTCCGGCCAAGGAAATCGACGCAGACTGGTTCGACGTCGGCCAGATGTTCGACGGCTCATCGATCTCCGGTTGGAAGGGCATTAATGAATCCGACATGATCCTGATGCCGGACGACAGTACCTCTGTGTTGGATCCCTTCACCGATGAAGCCACCATCATTCTGCGCTGTGACATAGTTGAACCCTCTACTATGCAAGGTTATGAGCGTGACCCACGCTCGGTTGCCAAACGCGCTGAAGACTACCTGAAGTCTACCGGTTTGGGCGACACGGCGTTCTTTGGTCCTGAGCCTGAATTTTTTGTCTTTGACGACATCAAGTGGGGCAATGACATGTCCGGCTCTTTCGTCAAGATCAACTCAGAAGAAGCCGACTGGTCTACCGGTGAAACCTTCAGCGACGGCAACATGGGTCACCGCCCACGCGTAAAAGGCGGTTACTTCCCAGTACCACCCGTTGATAGCCTGCACGACATTCGCGGCGCCATGTGTAACGCCATGGAGCAGATGGGCCTGGACATAGAGGTGCACCACCACGAGGTGGCGACCGCCGGTCAGTGTGAGATAGGTGTTAAGTTCAACACCCTCGTCAAGAAAGCCGATGAGGTGCAGATCCTCAAGTACTGCGTACACAACGTGGCACACGCCTATGGCAAGACAGCAACCTTCATGCCCAAACCCATCGTTGGCGACAACGGCTCCGGCATGCACGTGCACATGTCTTACTGGCTCAACGGGGAAAACCAATTCTCTGGCGACAGCTACGCTGGTCTTTCTGAGACGGCCTTGTACTACATAGGCGGTGTCATCAAACACGCCAAAGCGATCAATGCGTTCACCAACCCAGGCACCAACTCTTACAAGCGCCTGATCCCCGGCTTCGAAGCCCCGGTAATGCTGGCCTACTCGGCCCGCAACCGCTCTGCGTCTATCCGCATCCCCTACGTTTCCTCGCCGAAGGGCGTACGGGTAGAAGCGCGCTTCCCAGACCCCATCGCCAACCCTTACCTGGCCTTTGCGGCTCTGCTGATGGCCGGCCTTGACGGTGTTAAGAACAAAATCCACCCGGGCGATGCCGCCGACAAGGACCTCTACGATCTACCCGCCGAAGAAGCCGCCGCCATCCCACAGGTTGCCGGTTCGCTGCGCGAAGCTTTAGAGTGCCTGGCCGCCGATCACGAATTCCTGACCCACGGGGATGTGTTCACCGACGACATGATCGAAGCCTACATCGAGCTGAAGATGGAAGATGTCTACCGCGTTGAACACACCACCCCACCGGTAGAGTTCGACATGTACTATTCGGTATAAGCTTGCTCGGTGTAAACCGACACAATCAATGACATGCACGACCGCCAGAACTGGCGCTGCAAAACCCCGCTCAGGCAACTGAGCGGGGTTTTTTATGCTCGCCTCAAAAAAATGCTGCTGCGGTCGATATACACCTGTAATTGAGTAGCAGAACTACTCTAAACCGTACAATCGAGCAGCCACGACCATCTGTACTAGACTGAAATACTAGCCTCTACCACTGCCTCTCAGGCGCCCACACAGAGGCCTTGCCAAAAAATCAAAACCGGAGACATAGGGACATGAATCGACTCACAGGCTGGGGCTTTCGTCTCATCGCGCTGATTTTCCTCTTCAGTATTCTGAGCAGCAACAGCCACGCGGACGTTAAAAACAGCCGCGGTGGTTTTCTCGACTTTAACGTTTACCCCTTTCTCAGTGACGTCGATGACGACAACACCATCACCGTCAACATAGGGGCCAAGCTACCCGCTCGCTTTTCCTACTTCAGCCTCACCAATATCGGCAATGTCGATGGCGACAGCGAGCTAAAAGACACCACCACCTTTTATACCGAACAAAATATCCGCTGGCAGGTACGTGAGCAGTCCCCCCTCGACCTCACCCTGCAAATGAACTTCCGCACAGGTGACGACAATGACCGCCATCGCCTTGGCGCCCGCTGGCGCCTGAACGACACCCAGGCACTCAGTGATTTTTTTGAGACCCTAAACCTTCGCTATTCGATAAACCTGCACGCCATACAGTTCGACAGCGAAGACGCCTATGTCTGGCAGATGGAGCACGTCTTCAGGTTGAGCTTTCCCTACCTCTCGGACCGGCTCTACCTCGGTGGTTTTATCGATCACACCTTCAATCAAAACCTGCCCGACTCACTTCCCGATGCCCCCATGGTGGCCGAGGCCCAGCTTGGGTTTCGACTGTTTGAAAACCTCTACGCCATTACCGAATACCGCCTCAATGAATATCGCCGCTCCGATGTCAACAATCTGGCCGTGGGTATAGAATACAAGGTCGTGTGGTAACGTCTCTTGCTGGCGATACAGAAAGCACCACAACGCCCTGACCCGTGCCAACGGATAACGACCCGAACAAGAAGGTACTCCATGTTTATTAAGGCGGTTTTACTCGTCACCTTGACGATACTCTCCTCCTGCGTTCACGCCGAGCCGCCAGCGCGCCTGTACACCATTGGCGTGTCGGTCTGGTCGGGCTACCCAGACAGCGTTCTGGGCTTTCAAGACGCCCTATCGGCGGCGGGGCTACAGGCAGACGAGGACATCACCTACCTCATCAGAAATGCTCAGGGCAACAAAGACAAACAACAGCAGATCGCCATGGAGTTTCGTGACAAAGCCGTCGACATGGTTTACAGCCTGACCACCCCCGGCACCATCATCATCAAAGAACAACTCCCCGAAACCACCCCGGTGGTGTTTTCCGTGGTCACCTACCCTGCCGACTCAGGCCTGATAGAATCGCTGGAATATTCCGGCAACAATCTGGTCGGCACCAGCAACTACGTGCCACTGAGCAACTATGTCTCGCTGCTGAAAACACTGCTACCCGACGCCAAAACAGCCGCCATTTTCCACCGCAAGGGTGAGCCCAACTCAAAAATACAGGCTGTCAGCCTCACCCGCTTACTGCGCAGAGCCGGCATAACCGTACTCGATCAACAGCCCAGCTCATTGGATGAGGTGGGCTCTATGGCCAATGCCGTAAGCCAGCAGGCCGATGTCTTTATCACCACCACCGATACGCTCATGCAAAACGGCGGCGAGCAGCGCCTTATTGATGTCTCCTTCAAGACGGGAACCCCCATCCTCAGCTCCAACAAGCAAGGCATCAAAGACGGTTCCAGCTTCGGTCCAGTCGCGGATTTCTACACTCTGGGCAAGATCTCCGGGGGTATGGCGGCCCGCATCATTCAGCAAAACCAACACCCTTCGAGCATCAGTTCACAACTGCAGGACCCGCCCCTGACGCTGATCAATCAACACAGTATGAAACGCCTGAACATCGGCATACCCAGCGATCTCAGCGGCGCCCAGTATGTCGACTGAACGTAATTTAAGCATTGGCACAAAACTGGTTATCGTTTCCATATTGTGTGTCGTGCCCATTATCATTTTTATCGGTTTTATTTTGCACAACAAAGTGCAAGACACACTCCTTTCCCAGATAAATGCCTCCCAGGCCAGCAATCTGGACATAGCCGCAGAACAAATTGACCGAGAGGTATACCACCTACAAAACACCGCCACGGTCATTGCCACCGACAGCGTCATCAGAAAAGCCCTGGACACATACAGCAGCATTGGTATCAACAGCCACCTCAACAGGATCGCGGCTGTCTACCCGCAGCTCAATTACATCACCCTCATTGATGACCTGGGCACCATTTTTGCCGTTAACACCATCAATGGGGACAAGTTCAAGGTTGCCTCGGAAGACGCGCTCGGCAGGGACATCCGCCAACACCCATTTTATAATCCACTGGCCAACACCGAGCCCTCGATAAGCCCACCCGGTCTCGACCCCTACTTCGAGCTATTCGAGCTGCAAGCAACCCACTCACAGTGGTTTACCGCCCCCATCATCATCCGCGGGCAGCCCAAGGGCTGGGTTATCCTCTCCTATCAATTCGAGCCGGTCATCAGCGCGCTCCTGTCCAACCTTATTACGCGTCTTCAAGAGCAGGACTACCCGGCCATCGCCAGCAGAATCACCGATGCCAAGGGTCATAAGGTCGCAGGCCTACCCCATGACGGGCTGGACAGTTTGGATAAAAGCATCGCCCTGCCTATCGGCGGCGCCGAACTCAGCCTGCAGATAAGCTACGAGAGGCACCGGGTCCTGTCCCCCCTTATCGAGCTGGAAGATTCCATGCTGTGGATCGCCGTCTGCTTGATCCTCATACTCACGCTGGCCCTCTACTGGTCCATAGGCAAGCTCATGATCGCGCCGATCAAACGCCTGGAAGCCGGTGCTCGACGTTTCTCCGACGGTGACTTCAGCCAGACACTGAGCGAGGCTGGCAGCGCTGAGCTAACCCAACTGGCACGAACCTTCAACAGCATGGGCGCCAGTATTGCCGCCGCCCGAGACACGCTGGAAGAGCAGGTAAAATACCGCACCGCACAGGCGGAGCAAGCCACCGAAGAAGTGCAAGCCATTGTTGACTCAGCGGCCGACGCCATAGTGACCACCCACCCCAATGGTATCGTCATCTCCTTCAACAAGGCCGCCGAACTGCTGTTCCAGCATGACGCGCAGGACCTAATCGGCCACAACATCGACGCCATTTTGACAGAAGACATAACCACACCGGCCTGGCTGGCCAGCAGTCGCGATGCCCTGGGTCACGAGTCGGTCGCCCAAAAGAAGTCGGGGTTTCAATTTCCCGTGTTCATTTCGACCGCCGTCTCCAGCGCAATCATCACCGCCACCATTCGCGACATAACCCTGACCAAACAGACCGAGTCAACGCTGATTGCGGCCAAAGACGCGGCGGAGATGTCCGCCCGCTATAAATCAGAATTCCTCGCCAGCATGAGTCACGAGATCCGCACCCCCATGAACGGGGTCATCGGCATGTTGACTCTGCTGCTGCAGGACAGCTTGAGCCCTCAGCAGCAACACAAGGCGGAGGTGGCCCTGTCCAGTGCTCGCTCGCTACTGACCATCATCAACGACATTCTGGACTTCTCAAAGGTAGAGGCGGGCAAACTCGAGCTTGAAGTCATCGACTTCCACCTGCGCAGTTTATTGGATGATTTCACCGAGTCGATGGCCCACCGCGCGCAGGAAAAAGGCCTGGAACTGATACTCGATGCCAGTCAAGTTCAGCAGTCCGTCGTCGGCGGTGACCCTGGACGAATACGCCAAATACTCAGCAACCTGGTCGGCAACGCCATTAAGTTCACAGAGCGCGGAGAAGTGATTATCCGCGCCGAGTTAAAACCAAGCGCGAATAACGCCCTGACGCTGAGCTGTGTCGTCGAAGATACCGGCATAGGCATCAGTACCGCTAAATTGGCGACCGTGTTTGAATCCTTTACCCAGGTCGATGCATCCACCACCCGTCACTACGGCGGCACGGGCCTAGGACTGGCCATCGCCAAACAGTTGTGCGAATTGATGGGCGGATCCATCAGCGTCAGCAGCGAAGAGCTCAGCGGCAGTCAGTTCGCCTTCCACATTGAGCTGGCAACCAGCAACGAATCTCAAAAGGTCTTGCCCAGCGCCGACATCAATAATATTGAAGTACTGATCGTCGATGACAACGCCACCAACCGCGAGGTATTACAGAAGCAGCTGGCACTCTGGGGTGCCAAGGTCACGGTCGCCGAAGGCGCCGAAACAGCGCTTCAGTTAATGCACGCACGCCAAGAGAGCAAAGCCGACAAACACTTTGATATTGCCATCCTCGACATGCTCATGCCCAAAATGGATGGTGCCGAACTGGCTCGGAGCATTCGCAGGATTCCCGCCTTCGAGCAAACCAAACTGATCATGATGACCTCCATGTCGAGCCGCGGCGATGCCAACTACTTCCGCGACCTGGGTTTTGCGGCCTACTTCCCCAAGCCCATCACCACCAACGATCTTTTCACCGCCCTCAATGTCGTCATGGACGATGGCGCCGCGCTAGAGGGCGCCCAACCCCTTTTAACACGGCACTACATGAACAGCCTGAAGACCGTTGCTGACGGTAATCAAGATACCGACAAAGCAACCAGGAGCCTTATCCCGTCAACCTCGCGGCTGCTGCTGGTGGAAGACAACCCCATCAACCAACTGGTCGCCACCGGCCTGCTGGAAGACATGGGCCTCTCCTGTGACATCGCAGAAAATGGCCAGGAGGCACTTAACCTCCTGCAGGCAGTCAGCCCTGATACGCCCTACCCACTGATCCTCATGGACTGCCAAATGCCTGAAATGGACGGCTATGAGACCACCCGTCAGATACGCGCCAGTAACGCTGGCGCGCGCCATAAAAACATCGTCATCATTGCCATGACGGCCAACGCCATGGCCGGCGATAGAGAGAAATGTCTGGCCTCCGGCATGGACGATTACATCAGCAAGCCCATAGAGCCTGACGAACTGGAAGCCAAGCTCAGGCATCACCTGACAGGCACAGCCTCCCCCGCCCACAAGGACAGCCTCGAGGCCACTGACGATTTTCTTGGCACGCCACTCTGGAGCGAGCCAGCCCTGCTCAAGCGAGTGGGCAACAAGCATGCCCGGCTAGTAAAGATCATTGCCACCTGCCTGGCCGAAATGCCAGCCTACAGCCAACAGCTGCAGGCACTGCTGGAGGCACAGTGCTGGGGTGAAATAACCGAGCAAGCGCATATGCTCAAGGGCATCAGCGCCAACTTGAGCGCCCTGAGACTGGAACGCATCTGCGCCGCTATAGAGCTGGCCGCCCGTGACCAAGACCTTAACCGCACCCAGACTCTGGTGCAGGCCTATCACGCCACCCATCAGCAACTGCGAGATAAGCTCGAGCACTACTCGCTGGCCAGCTGAAATGGGGCTTCAACCTAAAAGCACGACAGCATCACAAAAGAACCCGACCTGAGGGCATAGTTCGAGCTTTTCTATCGCCTCGAACAAAGCTAGGCTTAGAGTACATTCGCACCCAGTAGAGTCACCGACGTGCCAACCGAGCAAGCCCGCAACGCACTGAGCATCCCCCCCTTGAATAAAGCCCTCAGTATGACGCTGGTGACGGCGCTGCTGCTGATCACTTTTGGCCACAGCCCT
>Ga0209395_1005827_pt1 | contig 13658 bp, 5 predicted proteins | sample GOMGulsemesocosm_3_FD_184635 | JGI IMG/M metagenome (GOLD analysis project Ga0209395, IMG submission 184635) | Methane-oxidizing microbial communities from mesocosms in the Gulf of Mexico - GOM9D Gulf of Mexico (SPAdes) (version 2) | ecosystem: Environmental > Aquatic > Marine > Cold seeps... | reverse complement strand
GGATATAAGAATTTGGCCATTGTTATTGTTTGGACAGGTTTCACTCAGAATTTGAATGGAGAAATTAGTAGGTGATGTTATAAAACAGCCTAATTCATTTACTTTCTTTCCCGCGGGAGTATTTGGACAATTATCGATATCATTTAATATTCCGTCGTTATCATCATCATTGCCAATAATCTCGCCATTTTTGGCATTACAGGCTCCTATGTTTGGGCTTTCGGTAGTAGCGTTTAGTGGGTTTCCATAAAAATCAACGATTGGATATTCAGAGATGTTTTCAAAAATACCAGTGCCTGCTCCAGGTATTGGGGGGCCTTGTTTTGCAACTCCCGAGTTAATTGCAGGACTATTTGTTTTCAATTGGTAGCCATACTTATCACCGGAGCCCTCGTTATGGAAAAATGGATTTCCTGTTTTAATATTGGTATCCATATTTTTAAAATTTGCTGCGATTGTTCCAAAAAACAAATTATTTTTCATAAACAAATCAGTGCCTTGATTGTTGACAGAAACCTGTTTTCCTCCAATATTAGATCCGTTGATAGCATAAAAAATATTATTAAAAACATAGGTGTTTTTCGCATTCATGTCTATGGCAGTAGTATAGGCTGTATTGCTCACGATGGTGTTGTTGTAGATATAGCTTTCTTCGCAATAATGAGTTTTATTTCCACTTGCATTTTGATTAATCCACAAGGTGTGATTGCTGTTTTTCCAATTGGGATTGTTTCTCCATCCATCATTTACACTGATGTTAAAACGGTATACGGAGTTTACGTTTCCGCCCAAAATCTCCACAAAACCTCCTTCACAATCTTCCATATAATTGTACTGTACAAAGGTGTTTACATTTTCGTGATCTATATGAATTCCATGAGAATCTAGATAGCCTCTTATATGTAAACATTGGTTGTTTTGAATGACTGTATTATGACAGCGCCACGTCCAAACGGCACTCCCTCTGTTTGGCATTCTAGGGTCTGAATTATCGCCAGGATGATTAAAAATATTGTCTTCAATTAAGCAATTATAGGTGTTTGTAGGTAAGATGCAAGTTCCTCCAATATATTCAAAAGTATTTCTTCTAAAAACAAGATTCATATTTCTGTTCATAGCATCGTCACCAACTCCTGTACTTCCTCCTCCGTGTTTTATATGCACGCCAAGTCGCTGTAAATCCGTAAAATAACAGTCTTCCATTAGTACGTTTTGAATGTTTTTTTCTTTTCCGTAGACCTTGTTTTTTGTAGTGATAATCCTCACGGCTGCAACTTCTAATCCATTAAAAGCATTTTCTCCATCGCCAGGTAAAATAGGTTGAGGTGCATAAACATTTTTAAAAGTAAGATTTTTAAAGGTAAAGTTTCGCAGTATTTCTGTTCCATTATTTTTGATTAGAATACCAAACGCATCTGTGTCATCAACACCAGCACGGGATGCAAGTCTTTCATTTTGAATTTCTAGGTCATCAAAAATAATGTTATCGTTATTTTGAACGAGAATAGCCTCTTGATAATCACCACCTTCAGAAGCACCTACTTCACCGGTTATAATTGGCTTTATACCATTGCCGTAGGAAGTTATAAGAATAGGCGCTGTTTCTGAACCCGAGCCGTTAACAATAAAGTGTCCATCAAATCGATTTCCTTTTTTTAAGTAAATTTTATCACCAGGGGAAAGTACGGTTTCACTAATTTTAGAGAGTGTTTTCCACGGAGCGTTCTTGGAACCATCATTGCTGTCATTTCCTTCAAGAGAACTTAAATAATAAGGGCCAGTGCTGCTAGACTTTACTACTTTTAGTTGATCAATCTTTAATGTTCCAGACCAATTGTGAAAGATGTTTATTGTTACGCTTGTTAGACCTGCTGTAGGAGTAAAGCTTAGTTGCTGTTTTATCCATTGTGTTTTTTCGACTTCGGTAGGTGTAAAGTCCGGAGTACTTTTAATTACCGAGTTTGAGGTGGATAATACCTGCAATTTTCTTTTAAAATTTCCTTTGGTTATAACTTCCAAAACATAGGGTACTCCGGGAACAACGGTGATTGTTTTTTGAAATTGCATGATAGCTTGTCCGCTCACATCAGCATTTAAAGAAACCATTTTATTGCCTGTTTCGTCGCTTATTGCAGCAGTTACATTGCCTGTATATCCCGTTTTAGATGTTATTTTATAGCCCTTGTTAGTTAGATCCTCTCCAAGGGAGTAGCTTTCAAAATCATCTTCAAAAATTGTAGTTTGTGCATGAATGTTATTGTTTGCAAAAAAAGTTAGTAAAAAAAGATATATGGAATTTTTAAGAAAGGAAGATTTCATTAGCTACGGTTTTAGAAAAGTAATAATACAAAGCAATACATTATTATGTATGGTGATGATTATCCAATGTCTCTTATTTTTTATCTAAAAAGTTGTCAGGTGTTTCTGTGATAAAGTAAATCTATTCGAAGTAACTGTTTGGAAAGAATTGCTTCGAATCTTTAATGTTTTTTAAATAGGAATAGTTTAGGGCGAATTAATCTACCCATGTTATTTTTGTTGATATACTTTTAAATAATCCAAAATTAGGGAATTAGGAAACACGGTGTTTCCTTCATCAACAACATTTAAAAGGCCATTGTTTATAACCAAACACATAGTTTTGTTTGGCCAGTTTTCTGCGGGTATTTCAACTCCTTTTGTTTTTGAATGAACTTCTTGCCCATCAATAAACCAAGTCATTTTTTTAGGAGTCCATTCAAAACCATAAATATGCCAATCATCAAAAGCAGCATAGACTTGATGAAAATTTTCTATAGCAACACTATGGTCTTCTTTGTCATTCCATTTTCCGTAAATAAAACGCATATACATTTGATCTGTTTTGGTTGTCTTAAAGAATTTTCCGAAATATTCCCAAATATCAATTTCCGGAGGCCAACTTCTTTGTGTACTGTCATCTATTAGCCAAATTGCTGGCCATACTTTGTCTCCTTTTGGGAATGTAGCTTTTAGTTCAATATAGATGCTTTCTTGTGTTCCATTGAAATTTATTTTTTGCAACGAATTTATCCAACCTGTGCTGTAGTCAAATGTTCTGAGCGGGGCAGTCCCTTGGATGGTTTGTTTTCTGTTGTCTAAATATAAAAAACCATTTTTTATATATACATTCTCATCTAAGAGATAACCTGCATAATTGTCGTTCAATAAGTGTTCTCCACCGGTGTTTTGATTCCAAATCATCTTAATGGATGGGTCGGTATCATTCAAAAGCCCTTTGGACCAATGCGCTGTATTAAAAAAAGAAAAATCATCGTTTATAATTAACTCATAAGTGCTAGGTACATAACTTAGTGCTACTTCCTTGCTGTTTTTTTCAGTGATTACCTCTTGACCTTGACATGAGCTAATTAGTAAAACACTTACTGAGACTGCAATTTTAAATAGGTTCATTCTTAGGTTTTAAGGCATTCATAGTTCTCATATCTTAAGGTTTAAATAGGAGCTGTTTTTATTTAAAACAGGAAGGTATATGCTCCAGCCTTCAGTGTAATATATTTATTTTGAGGTATTTTTCTTCCATTTAATAGGAGCTCCAATGGGGCCTGAGATTTAAAACTATCGAGATCAATTTTTGCTTGCATACCGTTTGGAATACTAATTTTTAATGTTTTTGCAGCGCTTAAATTCCATTGTACAGAAACCATTCCTAGGGGGCTTGGGATTTCTCCTCCAAAGGTAGTTAATGATGTGGATGGTTTTGAAATAGTAATTTCCTGCATCCCTGGTTTTGTTACTTGAAGTCCTAAAATATATTCGGTGAACAGTGCAGGAGGGAAGACACTTTCCGTTTGTGCATCACTACGGGTTCTTTCTTGAAATTTCCCCGTTCTTCCAGTTCCATTTCTCCACCATTCCTCCCATAAGGTCCCATTTGTAGTTGGATGGAGCATGTGTTTAAAACGATGATTTAATAAGTTTAAGGAAGCTTTTTCAAAACCGTAATTTGCGAGTCCTTTATGAAGAAAATATGACATTGCAGGGCTTACCATGACCATTCCTTGTTCTCTTTTTATAAAATTATGAGTATCGTTTTCTAGTAACTTGGTTGCTATGATAGTTGCTTGTTCAGGTGTTGCAATGTTACAGGCCAAAGCCATGGCATTGGCATGCTCGCTAAATTGCTTAGAACGTTTTTCGTCAGTATAAGCATCGGCAAATAATTGTTTTTCTGGATCCCATAAATAGGAACCTAATGAACTTCTTAGTAGTGCTGCTTTATTTTTGAAAATTGTATGTTCTTCATCTTTATCAAGCCAAGCGAGTACTTTTGAAAAATCGTCTAGTGCCCCTAAATAATGACCATTTAAAGTTAGGTTTGCGCCACGTCTGTCATTGAGTGTGTGATCTAACCAATAGGAATATGGAGGGCTGTCTAACATCCCTAATTCATTGGTATAAGAATGTAACAAAGTCATGAGCTTTTGGGCCGAAGGCAATAGGTCTCTTACAGTTTTGTAGTCTCCAGTATACAGCAAGTAGTTATACAGGCTTCGAATCCATAAGCAATTCGAATCTAGGATGACCATATAGTCGTCCTTTACTAGTGGAGCATAAGCAGGCATTAATCCATTGGCTTGTTGTTCCTGAGCAACTTGAACTAAATATTTTCTTTGTAACGCACTGTCACCATAGGTAAAGTAATTTCCTAAGGCCGCATAGTAGCCAGTTTGGGCATATTGCCTGCGTTCTCGGTAGTTGTCGGTAAATGCATCGGTAGTACAGACATCGATAGTTTTTACGGAAGCATTCCATAATTCCTCTATCCAAGGAGCTTCGGGAGTTGAAATACGTCCTTTTAATTCAAAGGGATATTCCAGCTGATGAATTCCTAAGGAGTGCATTTTTAATGCCTCTTTGTTCCCTTTAATAGAAACCGCTAAGTAGCGTGTGGGCTTAAAATACATCGATTGCCAAGAGTCTTTTTTGCCAGATAAAATAAGTTGGTCTTTAAAGGTTGAAGCTACAATTTCAGGTGTAAAAATTGAATCGATGATAAAGGGACTGGCGAGTATGTTTACAACTGTATTTTTTTCTCCTTCAATGGTGATTTTGGGCATTCCATTTATGATTTTTCCAAAATCGTACAGTAAAAACCAAGTTTCATCTTTATTGGAGGCAGGCAAAATTAATGGTTTATTTTTTTTAAAATCTTTCGAAATTTCTTTTGGGATAATTCCTTGTAATCGTATCCCTTTTTTTTCAATATCGGATGCTTGTAAAAGTCGTGCTTCTACTAAATTACTTGCAATGAGGTTGTGTTCCTTTAAATAAGGAATATCACGCGGGACTAACAGGGTCCAAGGAGTTGTTAAAGTCGTTGCTTTTTCATTTTTTTTAGGTGCAGGCCATCCTGAGTTTCGCAATAAGGATGTTGCTTGCAGCCAATTGGAGTCATCAAAATCTGTGGTTTCGAAATGATCAATCTTATGGTTTAAATTTACATGGTCGTTTACGACTAATTGAAACCTGTTTATAGCGGGGGAATTATTATTCCAAGATTCATCTGGAAGAACTTTCCAATGCGAGTCACTTATAATTGAGGTCTCGGAATTTAGCGCATCTAAATCAAGTTGAACTAATAAACCAGCCCTTCCAGGGAGATGGTATGAAGTGGTTCCTTTTTGATAATGAACTCGGACAGCGATGGTGTTTTTATTTTCTTTCAATAAGGAACGAATGTCCAAAATGTCGAAGGATTGATGATGAGGTGCGCTTCTAGCGGGGCCTTGACAAATAGCCTTCCCGTTTACATATAATTCATATTTAGACGAGGCTGTAATTCGAAGCAAAGCAGTGGAAGGAATTTTATGTAACATAAAAGACCGGCGAGCTAACATCACATCAGATTGGATACTGTCGGGCATCCATATCCATTGTGCCTTCCATTTATGTTGAAGGTTTATTTTTGATGCGTCTGTTGACCAGATTCCTTGAACCCCATTTTCGAGTGTTGAAATGTCCTGTCCAAAAACATGCTGTTGCAAACTCATTATAATAATTAGGAGTAGTTTACAAGATAGATGTAGGTGATAGCGATTCATTATTTTGAAATAAAGTCAATGACATTGTATAATAATTTTTCCGCTACGGGATCTTTGTCTAGAAACTCTATAATTCTTAGTGTTGAAAGTAACATTTTTCCTTTTCCAAAAGGTGTTTCTAAAACATCAGCAGCCCACCAAACGTCTCCTGTTCCATTGTAGTGGCGTTTCATAATTTCATTATTAGGAAAATGATCGTATCCAATTAATCCAGCAATATAATCCCCTTTTATTTTTGACATTGATACATTCGGGTGTACATTTTCATACACACCATGCATGATCACTTCCGTGGGAAGATCCTTAAAAATTGGGTGTTTTGAAACAATATGAGACTTGGCAGCCCAGCCTCCTCTAGTGGCCCATTTTTGTTGTATTTCTGCTCCCAAAGGCAACACATCAGCCGTTATTTCTTGTAATTCTCTTTCAAACCCAGGTACTCTTTTTCCTAAAACTTCAAAAAATACAACATAACCTCCCTTTTTTGCAAAGCTTCTTAGTTCTTCAATTTTTGCTTTGTATCGCTTGTCCTTTTTCAACGTTTTTCCTACCAATACAGGGATGCTTTTGTCCAATTCTGGTGTAAATGGAATGTATGCTATGTTCTTCTTTTTTAGAAAATTTGATAACGAATTATCGAAATCAATGAGGGCGAATTTAGCCGTTGGAGCTTCTAATTGTTTTGCAGGAAATACGTCAAAAGATTGGTAGTTACTTGCAATTACTTTTCCTAAAGTGTTTTTTACTTGGACTTTTACCGTGTAGTTTCCTTGTAATTTTTGAGTGTTTATTTGTGTTGAAAATAAAGATGAAATTCCATTTGAAAATTCTTTGTCAAAACTTTTACTGAATACTTCTTTCCCTTTTTTGGAGATTATTTTCACAGAAATATGTGCCTTTTCAGCGTTGAGTTCACTAACACCATGAACTTCTAATGTAGCGCCTTTTTCAGCATACACATTTCTTGGTAAAATACGTATCGGAGTGATTTGTTCTTGATTTGCTTCTTTGGTCATATCATAGACTAATGATTTTGGATTACGCCATAAGTCCAATAAACCCGCACCTAAAACCCAATCCCCACCAACCAAAGCATGAATACAATACCCTTTTATGGTGGTATTTAAGCGGGAAGCTTCAATCATACGTTTATTGGCAATACCATGCATTTTTTGTTGCTCTAAATAAAAATCTTGAACCGTAGGATAGATAGGGTCAAATCCTATTTTCTTTAAAGCGGTGATATAGCCTTCATGTAATTCTTTATGGTAAATAGACGGGGCCACAATAGGGTTTCCTTTCGCTTCAAATTCTTTTAAGTTAGCCACTAAATCAGGAGTGCTGCCATAGCCTAACTCTGAAATATAAGTCATCATACCAGGGACGACATTTTTACCATAACTTTTTATGTTTTTTAGGCCTAGATCTTTCTTTTCAGTATTGGTTTTTGCAGTTGCTAAATATCCATTAAATTCTTCTTCATCAACTTGAGAACCACTGTAATGATGGATGTCGTTGAATTTTTTCGGAGTACGTTCAAAAGGTAAGTATATGTTTGCGCCTTCGCCCCATCCTCCAGATTCATCTAAAATCATACGTGTAGGGTCTAATTCTCTTGCTAATACGGACATTGAATTTATCATCTGTGTTAAAATGGGTCTGTTTATTTCGTTAAACAATTCCCATTGAACGATACAGGTTCTATTTCTGTTTGCTACGATCGTTTTTCGTAATTCATTTTCTACGACAAAAGATAAACGTGGTGTTGATATCGGTCTGTGCATACATTCAACAACCAAGCTTCCCACCGTTAATACTCCCATTTCATCGCATAAATCTAACCACATTTTTGGTGCAGGTTTACGCCATGGTCTGATCATATTGAAACCAGCTTCTTTGGCTAATCTAATCTCTTTTATGGCCATTGCTCGACTGTCGGGATACGCTAATTTTGTGGGGTATAATCCTTCAAAGAAAGCTGCCTTCAAATAAATAGGAGCACCATTCATATAAAATTGATCATGTACTACGGTAAATTCTCGCATTCCAAATTTTGTAGACCATTCATCAGAAATTACACCTTCTTTAATTAGGATGACTTCTGCTTTGTACAAGTATGGATTTTTAGGAGACCAATACGTTGCATTTTCAATGGCTAAATTCCATTGCAATGTGTTTTTACCTGGAAATGAGGCCAGATTTTCCGTTTTTGATGCCACTATAGTCCCGTCTTTGGATAGGATGTTTACACGTACTTCAGATGATAAAACGCTCGTTTCAGTATTTTCAATTTCAATATTAAAAACAGCTGTGTTTGTATCAATTTTTGGCTCAATAAAAACATCTTTTAAACCGAGTGTTCCGTTGGCTTTTATGGAAACAGATTGCCAAATCCCTCCTGTTATGGCTCCTCGCCACATAGGAACTTCTTGTTTGCCTAAACCGTCTATGTATTTATCGCTTAGTATTATTGGGCTAACAACTCTAACCACCAATGTGTTTTCTTCACCAACTTTAATTAGTTTATCAACCCTAAAACTAAAAGGCGTGTAGCCGCCTTCGTGAAACCCTACAACTTGATCGTTGATCCAAACTTCGGATTTGTAATTTGAGGCCTCAAAATTTAAGGTTATAATTTTGTTATTCCAATTGTTAGGAATGCTAAATTTTGTCCTGTAAACTCCTGCTCCTTCATAATTTTTTTCAAGTTCTTCCCAACAACTAGGGACCGTTATGTTTTTGAAATCTTGTTGTTCAAAATTTTCATCAAGATACCACTGTTGTTCTATGGCTTGATTTTCATCATCAAAAATAATATCCCAAGTGCCATCTAGTGATAATTGTGCGGTGTCATTATTGTTTTGAGCATTACAAGAAATTTGTAGCCCAATTATTAAAATTGCTAATAGCGCTTTCGTGCTGTTTGAGAATAGTGATGTTGAATTAATAAATTTCATGTTGACTATTTGTTGACATAATTATATAATAATACAAATATTGTAAATAAATAAAGACTAGCTTGGTCACTAACTACCATTATTAAATCAGAAATTAACTCAAAAGAGGAAGATAATTTTTGATGAAGAATGGGTAATTGTAAGATAAATTTAGGGAAATAGATTGTCTAATTTTACTTTTTTATAAAAGAATATCACAGTTGAGTACAAATAAATATTAATTATTAAACTCATTTTTCTAATTGGAAGCCACTATAAAATACATATATGAAATCTAACTATTTTTTGACAACCCTAATACTTGTGTTAACCTGCGTTTTTTCGTCTTGTTCGCAACAAAAAGAAACAAGTAAAGAAAAGATTCCACCGAACATCTTATTTGTTTTAGCAGAAGATATAAGTGTTGATCTTGAATGTTATGGAATGGAAGCTGTTAAAACACCGGTCTTAAATGAGCTTGCTGCAACAGGGGTTCAATTTATGAATGCTTATGGTAATAACTCTATTTGCTCTCCAAGTAGGTCTAATATGATGGTGGGGGTGCATCAAAATATTACAAATACACAGCACCATCGTTCAAACAGAGCGATTCCTTTAGCAGCACCTTATAAACCGATTACTTCCTATCTTAGAGAAAATGGCTATACCTGTATCCTAGGAAATCCGTTCGTTAGAGCAGAAGGAAAAAAAATTGACGTTAATTTTAGGCATGATGCTGTAGGAGATTGGGACGGAGAGAATACCTTTGGTTTATTTGATAAAAAAGGAAGTTTTACAAGCGAAGATCAACCCTTTTTTGCGCAAGTAACCTTACACACTACTCATAGAGGTGGATGGTGGAATTCTGTACGAAATGCATCTACTCATAAAGTAAATCCAAAGGATGTAAAGTTACCTCCACATTATGCTGATACTCCAGTAATTCGTGAAGATTGGGCCAAATATTTGGATCAAATGGAATATATAGATAATGAAATGGGATTGTTATTGGCTGATTTAGAAACCAAAGGAATGAAAGAGAATACCATTGTAATTTTTATTGGAGACAATGGAAGATGTAATGTAAGAGGAAAAGGGTATTTATACGAGCCAGGATTACATTTGCCGCTTATTGTAAATTGGCCAGCAGGGTTAACTGGAGGTAAAAAAGATACACGTTTGGTGGCTTCTGTAGATGTAGCCGCAACGATTCTAGACGTTGCAGGAATTGCATTACCTGAATATATGACAGCAAGGTCTATTATAAATGAAGATAAAAACCCTAGAGAATATGTGTATTCGGCAAGAGATTTATGGGATGAGATTTTAGAGCAATCTAGAGCCATTACCACGCATAAGTTTAGGTATATAAAAAATAATATAACCAATCAATCTTATGATGCGCATCAGGCATACTTGGAGTTTTATAGACCCGCAGTGCATATCATGAGAGGACTCAAAGAAAAAGGTAAATTATCTGATGTACAAGCATCGTTTTTTGAACCTTCAAAGGAAAGAGAAGAATTGTATGATATTGTGAATGACCCTTTTGAAACGGTGAACCTAATTCATAAACCGGAATATGAAAGTGTTGCAGAGAAAATGAGAGGGTATTATAGCCAATGGAATGATGAAAATCACGATTTTGGATTGGATCCTATCAATTGGGAAAACTGCCCACCTCCAAACGCGGGAGCAGTAATAAAATGGTTGAAAAATGAAAAGCCTGAAGTAATAGAAAAAATGAAACAAGGAATTGAGCCTGGTTTTGGAAAGTTTACAAAGGAATATAAACGCTATATGAAACAGCAAAAATAAATTGATCACGTGTATTTTTACAACCTTATAGTTGGTCTTGTAATTTTTATGTGCTTGTTTGATTTTTAAAAAAAATCATAAATAATAGTAGCCACTATACAGGAAACGTATGGTGGTTTTTTTTAGCTGTTATGTGTGACAAATGATGAAGAAGGCTTTCTGTGAGAAGGTAATTTCGTGTTATGAGTATTGCAATTGTTAGGTAAAATATGAATTCTGCTAAGAGCTAGAAGAAGCATAATTTTTAGTGATAGCGTATGAAAGTAATGTTTTAGGGAAGAGGTATGGTTGATTAGTTAATGGTATTTTAGGCTCTAAACATGATAATTATCATGTAAATACAGCTATATTTTGATATATTTGGCTGTATCATCCCTAAACAGAGAAGTTTGTGAGTTTTTATATAAATGAGCTCTTCAGTTTTGTTGGATAATTAGAGGATGATATATACAATTATTGAAGAACCAAATTCCAATTTTGCTTGTATTAAATTGTTGTTAGCTAACAGAAAACAATTAATATTAGGCTTGTAAATACCACATGCATGAGAAAACTAAGTAGCTTAAATTATACGGCACCTATTGTAGCTGTAGTAGCTTTTGTATTGATTTTGGGGACTTTGTTAAGAGTTATGTACCGAAATTCTTACGATGATCAAAAGCAAGCAAATGATATATTAGCGGAGCGGTATTCAAAAAAAATTGAATGGAAGTTAAAAGTCAATACTGAATTTCTGAGTCTATTAGAAATTGAATTAATTGAAGGAAATCTTGATGAATCAACATTTCGGGAGGTTGTTAGTAATTATTTAATAGATCATCCTGAGTTGATTAATATTACCTGGGTGGATTCCAGTTTTATAATTAAATCTGTGAGCCCTCTTAAAGGGAATTCACATATTATCGGGTTAAAAATTGATTTGCCAAATCCTAAGAAAGCCGCAAATTTAGCAAAAGAACACAATCAAATTATCTATACGGAACCTTTTGAGGCGATACAGGGTGAATCATCTTTCGAGGCATGGAGTCCTGTTTTTCATGATGATACGTTCATGGGTTTTTTTACAGCGGTATACTCAAGTAATCAGGTAATTAATACTTGGGTTGGAGGTGATAAATATTTAAATAGCCGATTCTTTCTTCTCAACAGTGATGATATGGCCATAACTGAACGATCCAAAGGTGATTTAGCTACGGATGTTGTTATCACACAAAAGACATTGGCCTCGCTGAAAAATGGATTAAAATTACAGGTTAGGAGTGAAATAAGCTCACCTTTTACGCCGTTAATCATTGTTATTATATTATTCTTGAGTTTAATGATTATTGGAATTACCTATGCATTATGGAAGCTTAATAACACACAGATCTTACTAAGGAAAAATGAGTTATTGTTGACAAATCAAAATAAAGATTTAAAAGAAGCTAAAGATAGAGCAGAAGAGAGTGATCGTCTTAAATTAGCGTTTTTGACTAATATGAGCCATGAAATACGGACGCCTATGAACGGTATTCTTGGTTTTTCCTCCTTATTAAAAGAACCGAATCTTTCTGATGAAAAGAAAAAAGAATACCTAAATATTATTGAAAGAAGTGGGGAACGTTTGCTAGATATCATTGATGATATTATCAGTATTTCGAAAATTGAATCTGGACAGGTGGAGCTAAATATGGATGCATTGAATATCAACGAACAGGTTGAGTTTATCTATAACTTTTTTGCTCCTGAGGCGACCTTGAAAAACATGGGGTTATCTTTTCAAAACGATTTAAATTCTAGCGCTTCAATCATAATAACAGACCGTGTAAAAGTAATTGCGGTACTTACTAACCTTGTAAAAAATGCCATTAAATACAGTGATAATGGAAGCATTGATATCGGCTATGCTAAAAAAGGTGATTTCCTAGAGTTTTATGTTAAAGACACCGGTATTGGTATTGAAAAAGAGGATCAAAAAGTAATATTTGAACGATTTATGCAATCGGATGTTGCGGTTTCAAGAGTTGTTGAAGGAAATGGTTTAGGCTTGTCTATTTCCAAAGCATATGTAAAAATGATTGGCGGTGAAATTTGGGTTGAATCGGAGGTAGGAAAAGGAAGTACCTTTTACTTTACCGTTCCATATTGTCCCCTAAATATTACTGAGAATACCTCTGATAATAAGGAGTTAAATGGTGTTGAATTATCGCAGAGTGATAAGTTGAAAATATTAATTGTGGAAGATGATGAAACTTCGGAAATGTTTGTTTCGCTTATTGTTCAGGATCTGAGCAGTCAAATTATCAAGGCAAGAACTGGAAAAGAAGCCGTCTTGGCTTTTAAAGATAATCAAGATATTGATTTAGTACTAATGGATATTCAATTGCCGGAATTAAATGGTTATGAAGCCACCAGACAAATAAGGGAAATTAATAAAGACGCTATTATAATCGCACAAACAGCCTTTGGACTTTATGGAGACAAAGAGAAAGCACTTAATGCTGGATGCAATGATTATATAGCAAAACCCATAAAAGAAAAGGAACTGCATGCAATGATTTTTAAATATTTCAAGAAGTAATAGTGTTGGGAAGCTAATAATTAGTTTAAGGATAAGATATCTACCTGCCCTCTTCTATGATTTGGGCTACTAGGTGTTTTTCTGAATAAGTAATGAGTATTTTCTAATAAAATTCACAGTGTTTCTAATTAAAAACAATCTTGGACCAACCAATGATTAATAGGTGAAGCAGGCTTTTATCCTAAATTACTGTTTAGTTTATCTGTTTTTTTTTTTTTTTTTTTTTTTGATTTTTTTTTTTTTTTTTTTTTTTTTTTTTTT